>TARA_B110000211_G_scaffold233854_2_pt1 | contig 59511 bp, 52 predicted proteins | sample TARA_B110000211 | Tara Oceans TARA_B110000211 (sample SAMEA4397516) | marine metagenome | biome: Polar Biome; feature: [DCM] deep chlorophyll maximum layer (ENVO:01000326); material: water (ENVO:00002006), including particulate matter (ENVO:01000060) such as... | depth 30 m
ATATCTGTCAATTAATACTATCAACAACATCATACCCTTACTAAGTTTACAAATAAATTACATGCAATTGTGTTACTTTACTATCTGTTTTTAAAATTCATAAAATAAACCAGCAAAGGGTTAGAAATTATTCATTTAATATTCTTAGGATAAGCATATGACTTTCACCACTGTATTAATCATTATTATCGCCGTAGGTTCAGTTATCGCCGGCATCTTATTAATAAAACAATCAGCGAGTAAATTTGAATTATCCAAAGCACAGCAAGACAAAGTTGTGCGTCGAAAAGCTCAGCAACTAGAAAAAGATAAGGAACAAGAATAAATCAACGGGTGCAGGCCTTAGCTGTATCTGCCAGATGTTGCGGTAACAAACAACATTATTTACTAATCATTAGACCAGTTTTTTCTTTACTTGTTGGTATAACAACCTAAAATCACTGTATATTTTTCTAAGTTGTTTCCTTCATGAGCTCAATACAGCACTTATTTGATAATAATCAGCAATGGGCTGATAAGATAAAGCAAGAAGATCCTAATTTTTTCAAACATTTATCAGAACAACAAAACCCTGAATACCTCTGGATTGGTTGCTCAGATTCTCGCGTGCCTGCTAATGAGCTACTTGGCATGCAGCCGGGTGAAGTCTTTGTTCATCGCAATATTGCTAATCAAGTGATCCATACCGATCTCAATTGCCTTTCTGTGATCCAATTCGCTGTCGATGTATTGAAAATTAAGCATATTATTGTCTGTGGTCACTATGGTTGCGGCGGTGTTATTGCCTCTTTAGATGACAAAAGCCACGGCCTCATTGATAACTGGCTACATCATATAAAAGACGTTTACCGGTTTCATAAAGCCCGCTTAGATGCTGTGGAAGATAAAACAGCTCGCTTAAAACTATTATGTGAACTGAATGTTATAGAGCAAGTGGCCAATGTGTGTAATACCACTATTTTAAAGAATGCTTGGAAAATAAAACAAGATATTACGGTTCATGGTTTTGTTTACAATTTGCATGACGGTATTTTAAAAGACTTAAATGTTTCTGTTGGTAGCAACAAGTAACCTTATTCTAGGCTTAAACTAGACCGACAGTACTTCAAGTAGTGCTTCAAGGGCCAAATATTAAGTAAAATTGATCCGCACTTGGTCGAGACCCCTTTTGCTATTACTCATCTAGCATAGCTATCGTATCATTAGCCATGCAACAACTTAGCTGAGCTAATATAGACATCTAAAAAGGCGTAACTGATTTACTCAGTTACGCCTTTAATTTTATCAAGCCCGTTATAAATTTACATTGTGATGTCAAAGGTAAATTAGTTGAGCATAGCTAAACGCTCATGTTGACCTTGTTCGCGCTCAACATAATGAAACCATTGCTTTGCTGTTTTTGTTGATTGGGGAATTTTCTGCGCTTGAGTAAAAGCAATTAATGCATCATCAAAAGCTTGCAAGTTAAATTTTGCCATACCAATCACTAAATACATGTCACCTTCTCGGCTAATTCCGCCGCGTAACAAGGCCTTATTGGCCGACGTTATCGCCTCTTGCCAACGCTCTAAATTTAAATAAGCTTGCGCAAGTTGCATATCAAATTTGCCCGTGTCTGCAATTTCGGCAGCTTGGGTTAAAATGGGTAAGGCTTTTTCATCTTCTTTGGCCGCAATATAAGCTTGAGCTAACGCTGCTAAGCTTTTTTCACTGGCGACAACAGTCCCGTTAGCGATTGCTTGCTCCAATAAAACCGCAGCTTTATAAGGTACTTGATGAAAGCGATACAGCTGCGCCAATGTCATTACATCACTTTCTTTGCTGATATGACCTGCTTGCCAAGCGGCTTCCATGACGGCTAATTGCTTATCTTCTTGCCCTACTTCGCCATACATGCCAGCCAACTGTAGCCAATATTCAGGTTTATCGTAAAGTCGAACAAGTTGTTCAATCACTTTAACTACTTGCAAAGACTGCTTTAGCTCATAGTAACTTGCACGTTGTAAAATCAGCCAGTTCTCCTTCACCGTTGCGTTGCTTTGCTCTGCGAGCGAGATCGCTTGCTTAACGGCTTTTATCACCTTCTCAAACTGTTTGTCTTGGTAATATATTTGCGCAAACATAATATGCTGTGAAGCGGTTAACGCTTTGCTGTTGTTCGCTTGCCATTGTTGTAAATAGGTTAATGCTTGTGGGTAATCCTGCTGTTGCATTGATAGCTGTGCTAGAGAATACAGCGTAGATAAATATAAAGAATCTGGAATTGCTTGCTCTTTTATAACTAACTCAAAATGTTCAATGGCCGAGCTAATATCATCGTTACCGTAATACATAAAAGCGTAAAAGTTCCAGAGCATGGCGCGCTCATAGCTGTTTAAACTATCGATACGCTCTTTTACTTCATCTAGCACCTCAAAACCGGCAATTTTAACCCCTTCATCAGCCAACTTTTGGGCGCGAGCCAGTTGGCTATAAACTCGATTACGCATAGCTGGCACTTTTTTAGCGGTACGCTTGTTGGCCACTTTCGCCGCTTGGGTCTTTGCTGGGCTATCAATGACTTGCCCGTAAGCGAAGTTAATTCCCGCAATACTAGATAAAAATCCCGCACTTAATAAGGTTACAGCTATTTTTTTAATTAGCATGTTCTGCCCTCCTCTTTTGTAAATTCATTGTTATGCTTTCGTTGGCAAGTTAGATGGCTAGCCATCGATGGCAAAAGATATTTTATTCTGTACACCTGCGACTTCCATTGCGACACCATCAACAACACGTGGTTTATATTTGAACTTTAGGGCCGCATCTAACGCTGCTCGGTCAAATATATTCGCTGGCTCCGCACTAACGACAAAGGCATCACGGACAGCACCGGTTTTGGTCACTGTAAACTCAACAATAACAAATCCCTCGATACCACGAGACTGCGCACGTCGCGGATAAATAGGTGCAACTTTCACTATCGGTAAGTAATCACCATCTCCCGTTTCTAAACTTAGCCCGCCACTTAAACCACCATCAAGTGCAATGTCTGCGCTAAAACTGCTGCCAACAGCTTGAGCATTGGGGTTAGCTTGCGCCATTTGAGGTTGCGCCAAAGGCGGTGGCGGCGTTTTAGGTTTTGCCGGCTTTTGTGGTTTACGTTCTTTTTTTACTACTTGTTGTTCTTTTTTTAAGCGAATAAAGTCAAGTACATTACCTCTTGGTGGCTCAGACATAACGTCACTGCCTCCGGCAATCAAAGCTTGCATACCCCAGAGTAAACCAACCGTTGTGATAACGGCCAAAATTAAACCTAACAAATACCGACTACTGGTTTGCAAAAATACTGACGGTGTCGATGTGACATTGGCCATATTTACTGCTGTCATAACTATGCCTCTTGCGCCGCGATAGAAACATCATAAACACCAGCAGCACGTGCTGAGTCCATGACTTTAATCAACACATCTGTGGTCGCTTTTTTATCCGCTTGAATTACCACAGTACCTTGTGGGTTTTCCGCTTTTAATCGTTCTATATTGGCTTGCACAGCGCGGACATCAATTCGGCGCTTATTGATCCAAATTTCACCTTTATCACTGATAGCAACTAAGATGTTTGCCCGTTCTTTTTTCACTGCTGTAGCGGCTTCAGGTCGATTAACTTCAATCCCCGCCTCTTTGACAAACGAAGCGGTAACGATAAAGAATATTAAAAGAATAAAGACAACATCTAGCATAGGTGTCATATTTATTTCTTCGCTTTCTTCCTGCTCTTGTAATACTTTATTTAATTGCGAACGCATAATTTTTCTCTTATAAAAGTTTGTACAATGTTGCTAATTGCTTAGCTAACGGTAACTAGTGACCGTTAGCTAAGCTCAGTATTAGTGGTCAACTTCCATAGCATCTTCAAGTAGCTCGGTTTCCCGTTTGGCATTACGTTGCAGCCAGGTTGCTGCAAATACGCCAGATAATGAACCCACCATGCCAGCCATAGTCGGTATCGTTGCACGAGAAACACCTGAAGCCATCGAACGTGCATTACCACTGCCTGAAATTGCCATCACGTCAAATACTTCAATCATTCCCGTTACGGTTCCCAATAAACCAAGTAATGGGCATAACACCACTAAACTTTGGATCAACGGTAAGTTGGTGCTTAACATGGCACTACCGCGAGCAATTAACGCTAGGCGAATTTGCTCGGCATGCCATGAGTGCTGCTCATCTCGGCTTTGCCAATTATTTTTAAGCTGCTTTTTGACACGACGATAGCCCCAAAACACAAAGAGTAAACGTTCAAAAATTAACAGCCACATCACGGCAATAACAACAGCAATAACGCTTAATACTTGACCGCCGGTGTCAATAAACTCACCGATTGTATTCATTAATTCGATAAACCAAATCATGGTTTATGCTCCTTGCTCGTTGCGCTCCGTCCATTCAGCTCTTTCAGCAATAATACCGGCACTTTGTTGCTGAAGCAGATTGATAATTGAACGACTTCGGGTATGTAACAAGGTGAAAATAAACACCATAGGAATAGCAACAACCAAGCCTAATACGGTAGTAACTAAGGCTTGTGAAATACCGCCAGCCATCAATTTAGGGTCACCTGTACCAAATAGAGTTATCGCCTGGAAGGTATTGATCATACCGGTTACAGTACCAAGTAAACCGATTAAAGGAGCCACCACAGAGATAATTTTAATCAGTGTCAAACGACTCGATAATTTCGGGACTTCTCGTAAAATAGACTCTGATAATTTAAGCTCAAGCGTCTCAGTATCAGCTTTAGGGTTCTGCTCTTTAACTAACATCACTCGGCCTAATGGGTTATCACTATTAGCCTTATCACTTTTTAACTGACGACTTACCTTGCCACCAATCAAAAATAAAGTTACAAAACGCTCAAGTGCGATCAACAAACCAACTAAACCTATCGCTAAAATCACATAACCTACCGGACCGCCTTGCTCTATACGTTCTTGCGTATCTGGAGCTTGTACAAGTAAACTTAAAATGGAACCACCGGTTGGGTCTAGTGCAAAAGGCACCGCTTCATTCTTACTCGAACTTAATGCCTGAGCACTACTAAGGTAACGAGCAGATGGTTGGCGAATTAATTCGGCAACAGAGCCTGTTTCATCGATATACTCAAGGTATTTACCATTTGCGATTAGGTTAAAGCCGCCAACTCGCGTAACTTGTGTTTGCTGCTTTTCACCATTGGCCATAACAACGTCACGAGTAAAAGTGTGTACTTTGCCGCTTTGAGTCATTTCACGCTGTAGTTCAAACCATAAACGCTCAATTTCTTCAATGGATGCTAATTTAGATGATGACCCCATACTTTGTGCCAGTTCATCGAGAAACTCACCTCGTCCGGCTATTTGCGCGGAAACAACTGATGTTTGAAACTTACTTTTAGTATCTCCCGCCACTTGCTGTAATACCCCAAACAACTCTTTTAGCTCGCCCATACGACGTGTTAACGCCTCGGTTTTATTAGCTAACTTTATTTCATTATCTTGAAATTGAGTTTCTAAACTCGTACTCGTGGCAATAGCTTGATCTCTGGTGCTTTGTGCTTGCTTAAGTAAACGCTCTTGCTGATTTACTTTCTGATTAAATTCTTTTTCTCGAGCCTGGTTTTGTTTAGTTTGTGCTATCTGGCCATTCTTCAAACGCGACAATAGCTCATCTAAGTTATTGGTTTCTTGTGCAAACGTTGGCATAACGACAAGTAATGAACTTAGCGCTACTGATAGTAGAGATGACTTGATAAAAGTTATTCTGTTGAACGAAATCATATTCATCCTTCCTTATTCAGCTGAGTTCAGTGCCACAGGCACAGTGATTAAATCAGGGGCTAATTGCTTGCGGGCAATACGTAAGGCTTTATTTACCGGTAAACGGTATTCGCCAGAGAGCGGTTGCCAAGATTGCGAAGATTGTTGCCACATACCAAGCTTTTGACCGTCTCGCGTTTGATAAACCAAACTCACTCGGCCGATACGTAAAAAATCGACATCACGTTCAACACCCTCTACGGTTAATAGCCCGGTATATGCTTCGATAGTGCGCCCATAATCAACTTCCACCTGATAAGCCTCTAATACACGTCGAAATTTTTCAGATACAGCAATATCTGCACGCTCTAACATGGCTTTCAACCCAGCTAAACGTTCACTACGTTCAGCGCCAAGGAATGGCATATCAAGTGCAACAAACTCTTCAAGTGTACTGATCATTCTTGCCATCAAGGGCGATATTTGGCGCTCAATAATGCTGACTTGTTCCATTGAAACATCAAGCTGTGATAGCTCTTTTAGTTGATTTTCAATTTGTTTATTCATTTGCTTGTTATAAACATTTAAACCATCAAGCTCTTTATTAACGGTTTTAAACTGCTGAAGTTTTGTTAAAATACTGTTATTAATCGCGTCGACTTTTTGTTGTGATTGGTTTGCCGACTGATTAATCTTTTGGCCCGCAGCAACCACATCAGTTAATTGGCTGTCTTGGGCAAATGCAGGCATCGCTATCGCTGCTGCGATTAATGCTAGTTGCATACATTGAGGTAAAATAGTTTGTCTCATTGTTCATAAAACCTTTTAGAAGCGAGAATTATTAAGTGCCAAGTTGTTTAAAAAACATCAGCAGCTTAATCACTTGGCAAAATTTTAATGGTTCAATATGACAATCGGGTTTCACAAATATTGCAGATTTATGAAATGAGAAAATTGTACCGCTGTGTTTATCGTTTAAGCTTTAGCTTCAAAGTGCTTGGTGTCGTTCAGCTCAAGTCAGTTTGGGTAAGGCATGGTTAATTACATCATTTTATTATCGATAGTTGAGGTTGTTGCTTTACTCAGTCTATAATGAAGAAAAAAACTCTAGGTAAAACTATGCGCTTAATGTACTGTTTGTTGGTGTTGTTTGCTTCTGCTACAAGTGCCACTGCTGTAAAAGTCAGCACAAAAGCGCATGCAGATTATCACTTTGCAGCCATTGAACATCTGATTGAGCAAGAAATTGGTAAAATCGTATTAACACGAATATATCAAGAGTTAGGGCTAAATATAGATATCAGCTCTTTTTCCGGTAATCGTGCGCAATATGAAGCAAACTCCGGACAAAAAGCCGGTGAAATTATGCGTATTTGGACCTACGGTGCTGAAAACCCAAACCTCATTCGAGTGCCAACGCCCTATTATCATCTAGTTACTACAGCATTTACGCGTAAGAAAAGTGCACTTACTATTAACCATGCTAGCGATCTAGCGGGCAATAAAATTGCTCGCGTGAGAGGTGTTAAGCATACCAATAATATCACCCATAACTTAATTAAAGTCTCCGATAGCCCCTCAACCGAAGCTATGTTTCAGTTATTGCAACAAGGTAATGTCGATATAGCCCTAACCAGTTATCATGACGGGATTGAAGTGTTAAAAAAATTATCCTTAGAAAATGAGATCAACAAAAGCAGACCTTTAGCGAAATTAGAGCTTTATCATTACATCCATAAAGATCATCAAGCGCTAGTGAATAAAGTTGATAATATGATCAAGCAATTAAAAAATAACGGTCAATTAGAGAAAATAATTCAATCTGCTGAGAAAACTGTACTGCATAGTCAGCAAAAATAATAACCCATTATGCTTAAACATATGCTGTAAATCGGCGTTCAACAGACCTATCTTTTCAGCGTTAAAGATACGGCTTGAACATGCAGCCCTGCAACGCATAATACAATGCCTATTAGCTAACAAGTATTACACATACCATGAAGAAAATTTTTATTATTGGCTTACCTAGAACCGGTACGACAAGTGTCTGTGCTGCCATGCTCGACTTAGGCTTTAAGGTAGCCCATACCGCTTATACCGAGCGCTCATTTAGCGAAGCACAAGTAATTGCCGACACACCTGCATTTTGTGATTATCAACGTTTAGATAAAGCTTACCCTGAGGCGAAATTTATTTATTTAACAAGAGCAATGGATAAATGGTTACCTTCGATTAAGCAGTTACTTAATCGTATGCATATTAACCTTGAACGTGAAGATGGCGGCTTTAACCCGATAATAAAGCGCTGTTATAAAGCAACATTTAACCCTTACAATTTGGATAACATCAATAGCTTTGAGTTTTTGACGCAATGCTATCAGCAGCATGAGCAACAAGTGCAGCAGTATTTTAAAAACCGTGCAAGCCAATTGTTAGCGATAGATGTTAGCGCCGAACACAGCTACGATGAACTACTCGATTTTTTAAATATTGATAAAAATAAAGTCGACAATGTAAGTTTTGCAAAGCTCAATGTTGGCGGTAAAGTTACCGCATGGAAAGATATCAAAAACACCTTAAAAGTCGACTCTACCAATAAAGGTAGAGTCACTAAGTTACCCTATTAACCACAAGTTAAACATTAGCTTTACTGGTATTGGGTTTGCTCTGGTGCATGCTTTTTTAGGGGATTGATCAACGCAGCAAAAAACACCGCAAAGCTAATAAAAATGGCTGAAATAAATAAACAAACAACTAAGCCATAAACCTGAAAGATCCAGCCAGATAATACCGTACCGAGTAATCGGCCACAGGCATTGGCCATATAATAAAAACCGACATCAAGTGAAACGCCATCTTTATCAGCCATATCGACAATCAAGAAACTGTGTAATGAAGAGTTAATGGCAAATAAAAGCGCAAAGGCGATTAAACCGATAATAATTACCCACTGAGCCGCTACACCGTAGTATAGAAGCAATGCCATAGCCAATGGCACTAGCACCAATATTGCCCCCCACTTAGCCGCATCTTTGCTGCTCGGTGCTTGACCTGAAGGCTTTCGGGTTAATTTAGGTGCAAGCGTTTGCATCAAACCATACAGCACAATCCAGGCAGCAATAAAACCACTAACCCAACTATGCGACCAAGAAAACTCTGCCGCTAAAAACACCGGCAAGGCAATAACAAACCAAATATCTCGAGCAGCAAACAAAAACAATCTGGCTGCAGAGAGTAAATTAATTGCCCTGCTTTTTGAGAAAATATGATTAAATTTCGGCTTGTTTTTCGCTTTACCCAAATCCGCTTGCAGTTTTATCATGCTAAATAACCAGACCATGATCAGCATAATAACCATCACTGCAATTGCGCCCGCAAACCCTAGCCAAGTTAGCAATAAGCCACCAAGAAAAAAGCCGATACCTTTTAAGGTATTTTTAGAGCCAGTAAGCAAAGCAACCCAGTGATATAGCTTATGACTTTCACCTGTTGGTACTAGCAGTTTAATTGCGCTTTTCGCACTCATTTTGTTGAGATCTTTGGCAACCCCAGACAAAGCTTGCGCAGCCATAACATAAAACACAGTTAAAAGATCACTTGGTACCAAGAGCATAGCTAATGCCACCACTTGGAGTGCTAAACCGATATTCATGGTTTTATTTAAGCCTAAACGAGCGCCTAGCCAACCACCAATTAAATTAGTAACAACACCAAAAACTTCATAAAATATAAACAGTAATGCAATACTAAGCGGGCTATAGCCCAATTGATGGAAGTACAACACAACCAACATTCTCAAAGCACCATCAGTTAAGGTGAATGCCCAGTAATTGCCGGTAATGATTAAATACTGCTTTACCTGAGTGGATAACCCGCTAAGTGTTTTCATCTATAATATCTGCTATTTGTTGGCGACGTATCAAGTTAACTTATGATTTTCTATATCAGACATTGCCACCATACGAGCAATTTCTGCCGTACGATTTGCATAGCCCCATTCATTGTCATACCAAACATAAAGCTTAACTTGCGTACCACTAATAACCATAGTTGAAGGTGCATCAACAATACATGAGCGTGGATCCGTTTTATAATCAATCGATACTAGCGGGCGCTCTTCAAAGCCTAAAATACCTTTCAGCTCTCCTTCAGCAGCCATTTGTAGATAATTATTCACCTCTTGCTCGGTTGTGGCTCGCTGTAACTCAAAAACACAATCAGTTAGCGAAGCATTTGCCAGTGGTACACGGACAGCGTGGCCGTTAAGTTTACCTTTTAATTCAGGAAAAATATGGGTAATAGCAGTAGCAGAGCCAGTGGTAGTTGGAATTAAGCTCATGCCACACGCTCTAGCACGACGCAAATCTTTATGGGGTGCATCTAATATGGTTTGCGTATTGGTAATGTCATGGATAGTGGTCATAGAGCCATGCTTAATACCTATTTTTTCATGGATCACTTTTACCACAGGCGCAAGGCAATTAGTGGTGCATGAGGCTGCTGTAACAATACGATGTTGTGTAGCGTCATACTCCTGTTCATTCACCCCCATAACTATATTCAACACACCATCTTCTTTAACCGGTGCAGTAACAACTACCCGTTTCACCCCTTGCTCTAAATATGCATTTAATAACGCTTTAGATTTCATCACCCCGGAAGCCTCAATAACGACATCACAATCAGACCAGTCGGTATCATCAATATTAAGCTTACGGCTACAGGCAATGGCTTTACCATTGATAACGATATCACCTTCGGCATCTTGAGCTTGATGCTGCCAAATACCATGAACTGAATCAAAGTTCAGCAGGTGCGCTAAAGTTTCAGCATTACCTGCGGGATCATTAATTTTAATAATTTCAACATCATCCCAATCATATGCTGCACGCATTGATAAGCGCCCCATACGGCCAAAACCGTTAATACCTATTTTAATCGTCATGATAAATATCCTATTTGTATGTCAAAATGATACTTCAACCTGCTGCGCGGCATAGTTAAGTACTGTATATATATTGTTAAGCACTGTAAGAACTTGAGTAAAAACAAGCTTCTACTTAAAGTTACACACAGCAACTGGCAATACGTGTTGGTCTATCACCCATATTTTCTAGGGCCTGTAAGTTGTCATGAATAAAGGCTTGGTTTTTACATAACGTTAAGCTAATAACCTCACTTGCCCAAGTCGGTATATTCGGGTTAATCGTATAAAAAACCCATTGCTTGTGTTTACGTGTTACTAACAAATTGGCATTTTTTAGTACCGCTAAGTGCCGTGATATTTTTGGCTGGCTCGGCTCAGCAAGCGCAGTCATCAGTTCACACACACAAAGCTCACCCTCTTGCGCCATCAGCAATATACTTTTCAACCGAATATCATCGGCGAGATGTTTAAAAAAATCAGTTGGTGTCATTGTCTGCTCATCAAATAATAATTAACAAAAATAAATATAACATATTCCGTATATATGAAAATAGTTATATTGTGAATTTGATAAATTATTTAAAAATTACTTTATGTTTTGCTTAATCGGCCGATAGCATTACTAGCGACAATAAGGCCTTTAATATGAATACATTATCAAGCACTAATGCAGCATCCCTATCAGCACCAACACAGTCTTTATCGGTTCGGGAAAAAAATAATGACTCTCTCGATCATATGAAGTACGTTGAAAAGCAATTAACCTCGACATCAAAAGCTCTGGCTGAAGAAAAAGTAACAATATCTGAGCAAGCGTTAGCTATGTTCCGTCAAAATCCTGCACAAGCAGAAAAGGCTACTAGCACATCAGACAGCACCAACGACAAATTATTAGAAAAAATTAAAGAGCAAATCGAAGCCGTAAAACAAAAGCTAAGCCGGATCAAGAATGACAAAGGTGAAGCCGCAGACCAACAACGTAGACAGTTGCAATTACAATTAGCAACACTAAATGCCAGTATGCTAGATCTATTAGGTAAAAAACTCGATGCGATATAAGGCGATACAATTTCTGGTGTTAAACCTTCAAGATTAAGCAGCAAGTTAGTTTTATTTGCAGCCATACATCAAGTGAAATACCTGATTCAAAACAGCTGATTCTGTACAAAATTACGAGTTAAGCGCCTATCAGTACAGTGCTCTCACCCAATAACTCGCACCTAGTCTCTAACATTGCTTTGTTAAAAGCTTAAATTTCTTCGCTGAACTTTTACTAATCGAGTAATAACAAAGCACTTAGTCAATTATTAAGTTAGCCCCTGTAACTAATGTCATTTATTTTCAGTATGTTAGCTGTTTTTATTACTGATATTCAAGACAATGTACAATATCAGAACTCTCCAATTTTAGTCATTATCGCGAGTCAATCTCATGATCTACTCTATTAAGTGAATAGCTTAAATAAGCCCGCTAAGCATTGCCTTAAGCATCACCATAACGATTGAACTTTATCGTTGAACGGCAAAACTCACTCTTGAGCAATAACTTAATTAATTGTTTACTATCCACTCGTATAGCTAAAGTTTATGTCAGCTAATATTTATTTCTTTATATTTCAATGATCTATTTTTTTGTTAAAATTAATGGTTGAAAGCCCATTAAATAAGAACTATTATCAATCGCGTTATCAATCATATGCGAAGTTTTTACCATGTTTGTTTGTATTTGCAAAGGCATCACAGATCATCAAATTAAGCAATTAGTCAGTGAAGCTGGCGTTGGCTCTATGCGTGAGTTAAAACAACACTTACCGCTGGGTTCGCAATGTGGCACTTGTGTCAAAACAGCACAAAATATTATCGATAACACCATTATCGATGAAAGTTTATTTAAAGCAGTTGGTTAACAAGACCTTAGCTAAACGTTAATCGCAACTGATAACAATTCCTATTTTCAAACACTTGTTTTTAAAGGTTTTTTATTAGATACCTTTTGCTTTCTTGATTTTTATTCCTATAATTACAGTCAACATTTAATCATCTTAAATATGAGGCTCTAATGAAAGGTAACCCGACAGTTCTGGCAATACTAAATAAAGTGCTGACCAGTGAACTCACCTCCATCAACCAATACTTTCTTCACGCCCGTATGTATAAAAATTGGGGCATCAATGCACTGAACAGTAAGTGCTATAAAAAATCCATTCTTGATATGAAACAAGCTGATAAAGTTATTGAACGTATATTATTTCTTGAAGGCTTACCTAACTTACAACAATTAGCCCCCCTTGCTATTGGTGAGCATACTCAAGAGATGATCAGCTGTGATACACGTTTTCAAACTGCACAAATTGACGTAGTGCGTAACGCAATCACGGTCTGCGAACAAGAGCAAGACTATGTTAGTCGCGAAATGCTAGATAGTATTTTGAACGACGAAGAAGAGCACTTAGATTGGTTAGAAACCCAACAGTATCAAATAGACAATATAGGTATTGAAAAATACCTTCAGGCTCAACTATAGCGCAGACATAAGTCGACTCAATTAGAAGGAAAGTTAAAATGAAAGGTAATACTCAAGTTATATCTGCATTAAATGGCCTGCTCGCTTATGAATTAGCGGCGATGGATCAATATTTCATTCATTCAAGCATGTATGAAGACTGGGGAATCATGAAGTTATTTGAACGTATCAGTCATGAGTTTGATGATGAAAAACTGCATGCCTCTATGCTAATCCAACGCATATTATTTCTAGAAGGCAGCCCTGATATGCAGACACGTCACGGTTTGCATATCGGTAAAACAGTACCTGAAATGTTACAAAGTGACTTAGACGTTGAATACGCTGTCGCGACTGCGCTTAGAGCTGCGATTACTTTATGTGAGGAAGAAAAAGATTACGTTACTCGTGAGATGCTAGAAAAACTATTAGATGATACTGAAGTTGATCACGCTTTCTGGTTAGAACAGCAACTCGGGCTAATTAAAACTATTGGCCTTGAAAACTACATTCAATCTCAGTTATAAAATTAGTATTTAACCTGAGCTCTGGTTATTTAGCTAAAAGCTTAGCTGCTCAATGTTTTAACCAAACATATACTATTGAAAGCAATAAAAAAGCCAGTTCATTCTTTGAACTGGCTTTTTACTATGATTTAGCGTGATTGTAGCAAGCTATTATTTAAATTAGCTTAGTTAAAAATCATAGGTGTAACTGACACTGAATATAGTACCAACTTCCTTCGCACGTACTATGATGTCAGATTGCGTCACTTCTTGGTCTTCACCCAGTAAGTTCTTCACTTTAACTTTGATTTTTGAGTTAAAGTCTGGGTAATAAGTATAAACAGCATCTAATGAATGGAACGGTTGCTCTAGTGCATCTTCCCTACCGCCAACACCTGACGCAACAATTCGTTCACCAAAAACATTATAAACCAATGAACTACTGTGATTACCATTAGCGGCATCATAATTTAGCTGTAAGTTAACCACATATTTTGAATGTCCGGTCATACGCTTTTTCGGGTTGGTTAAGTTGCCAGCAAAAGCGGGATCAATAGATACTTCTGAGTCACTCAAAGTAATGTTACCTGAAGTAAAAAATCCGTCGGCTAGCCACGTTAAATCATGTAGCCACTCTGCTTCAATACCATAAACTTCAGCTGTTTTACCGTTAACAAATGACAAAGTATAGTCTTCGTCACCAATAGAAAGTACTGACTCAATTGGTTTTTCAATATCTTTATAGAACAAACCAACGGAGTAGTTATCACCATTATTAGCATAATACTCGTAACGTGCATCATAGTTTTTGATCGGGCTACTTTCTAAGCCAACTCGTCCGATAGTGCGAATATCAGTTAGTGGATCATAGTATGCAACAGGTACTACTTCACGTAAGTCCGGGCGAACCACGGTTTCACCATAGCCAAATCGAACTTGGTAGTCATCGCCACCAATATAAGTAAATGATAAGGCACTAAAGAAGTCATCTTCAATGATACTACCATTTTCGATTTTTTCTTCCGAAAAGAAAATATCTAAATCTTCTTTCTTAAAAATCAAACTCGAAGTTGCTAGGGATGTTTGTTTAAATTCTTCATAACGAACCCCGCCACTTACTCGCCACTTACCTTGGTAAATTAAGTCAAAAGCACCATAACCCGCATCAATTTTTTGACCCGCAATATAGTCATCGGCATCAGGCGCTGTTGGCTCATTAAAATCAACCAAAATGCTATTGCCGTCAAGTAGTTCATCACTAATGTAATTTGTCACACCTAGCACAGAATCTGCACCACTATTGACCGGAATTTTAACCCCGCTGTCGTTATTCACCGTAAAACTTGATGTGGTGTAATAACGGCCTTTATCAGAAAAGTCATAGCCGGCTTTAAACTCAAGTTCAATATCAGAAAAATACAACGGCAGAGTCACATTACCACTATAAGACTTAACGTCATCTTCTAGAGATAAATAAGAGTAAACCACCCGGTTATCATCACCTGTGATTGCCGAGCTTTGATATGCTCCATCACTGTAAGTATCAATAAATTTATACTTAACATCAGTTGGAATATCCGTTTCTGCTGTCGACTCAGTATATTGCCAGTCAAATCCTAAGCCAGCATAGTCTGTAAAGGTATGCTTACCGGTAAACTGCATGATTTTTAACGAACGTTCTTCATAATTAAACTCATGTGAACGTTGCGCTTGGCCATTACCAAAAATGGTATCTACAGTACTGCCATTTGGGCTTTCAATAATACCGATAACGCTCTCATCTTCGTTATCTTCAAGGTAAATATTACTCCAAGCTAACTTATGGTTATCAAGCTGATAGCCTAGATTAAACACGGCACTTAAGCGTTCACTTTCAGTGGTGACTTGCGATGTTTTTACTGTGTTATAACAGGCGTTTGCAATCTGCTCATTGGTTAGCAAAGTTTCACTACAATTATCAGAAAAATTTTCACTTACCACTGCCGACTTTTTATTAGCAAATTGCCATTTATTATCGTAAGAAACTGCGGCTAGAAATCCTATTTGACCACCAAAATAGCTTTCATCGAATGAGTTGCCCAGGCTCGCTTTAACATTATAAGCTGGATCTAATGACTCATCCTTCATCACCATATTACGTGGTAGTGATTTTAATAAGTTTTGATTCAAGGTTGTGGCTTGCTCACCACGAGTCGCAGTATCATTATCAACCAAATTATCAGTTAAAATAATATTACGTAGCGAGAAATCCCCTTTGTATTGCACAATACCGTTTTTTAGCTCAGTGGATAAGCCATTGCCTTGGCGCTCATAAGTAAAGCCGTCTTGTGAGTTTTCGTCGTAAGCGAGACCCACTTCAAAACTAGCAACAAAATCTTTCGGTACTGATTTAGTACGAATATCAATAGCGCCACCACCAAATGCTGCTGGCATTGAAGGTGAATAAGACTTTTGCACTGATAAGCTTTCAATAATGCTGGCAGGGAAAATATCCAGCGGTACGACATTACGTGTTAAGTCTGGGCTTGGGATGTTAGCGCCATTTAAACGTGCACTTGAGTATCGTTCACCCAAACCGCGCACATAGATATATTTTCCATCGACTAAGGTTAAGCCTGTTACACGTCTTAATGCTGACGCCGCATCACTATCACCAGTTTTTGAAATTTGTTCTGAACCGAGAATATCAGCAACAAATGCTTGGTTGCGACGTTCTTCAATAACCGCCGCGGCACTTCCTTGTAATCGAGTTGCTTTTACTACGACTTCTTCCATTACCTCGTTCTCGGCGAGTGCTTCTTGGGCAAACACATTTGGAATATTGGCTAATAATCCCAGACCTACAGCGAGAGAAACTCTTTTAAGTCTATGTTGAGTTGTCATGTTTAAATCCTGCTTCTAAATCAAGTTAAAAAAAGACGCAACCTATGCTGCGTCTTATTGCTTATTAGCGTTAATTAATCTTGATCTGCTGCTGCAACAGCGGCTTCAACCCACTTATACCAATCAGAGTTGGTATCTGCTTCTGATACTGCACCAATGTAATTGCCCGCTTGGAAGAAGACACCTAAACCAGATAAGTCATTGGCTGCAATCGTAATATCTGCAGAATCAACATCAGTAGCAAAGGCATTCGCCAAGACATTTGATGTGCTAGCTATACGTACACTAACACCGCTGTTATCAAACCAATCCGCTTTAGCTGTACCCGTTAAAGCAGCCGGCTCTTGGCCTGAAACAAAAGTTTGTTCGCCTTTAAACTCATTAACACAGGCCATAACAGAGTTAGAGAACGAGACGGCATCAACATTAATTTCGCCATCAGATTTATGTTCAATACAGTTGGTTCCATTCGTGCCATCTTCTTTAACAATCAACACGTTGTAGTACATAGACTTAATCGCATCATCAAATTTAAAAGCTTGTGAAGGGTCGTTATCGCGTACTGATTTGCCATCCGTTGTAATCACAGTAACGTTAGCAAATGTAGGGTTCGATGTTGGCGCCTCTGAGTATTCTGCACCGCCATTTTTCTCACCGTCAGTTTCGAAACCGTTGTTACCCATAAAAACTTCTGAGCCGACAGGGAATATTCTTTCATCTTCAACAATCACGCCATTTTCAACGACAGCCGGAATAATCACTTCTTTTTTGGTTTCTACTGTGCCGTGTTTAACAAAAATGTATTGCCCGTTACCTTGCCAACCTGCGTCAACATCGATAGCGTCATCTTGAGTATCAGTTACCGCAATATGGCTAATCGAAGCAGCGCCACCAAAGAACTCGATACCATCATCAAAACCTTGATGAATGTGAATATAATCAAATGTTGAAGCAGAGCCAACACCGTTTAATGTCAGTGAATTAAGGTCATCCCCTTCGCCACCTGAACGAGGGCCAGAGCCAGCATACCAAATTTTTGCAAACTCAATTGTACCGCTATTGTCTGCATTGTTATTACCACCGTAGTAGCTGGTAACACCTTCGGTTGATACATTACAGGTTGTCGCCGCGCGCTGTGCGTCTGTGCATTGGTTAGTAATACCAAAACCATTAATAATAATACCGCCCCAGTCAGCAAACTGAGCACCATCACCAACAACATCTAAACGCTCATAAGCGTTAGCTGATGTAAAAGTAATTGGCTTTTCTAAGGTACCAATAGCATTGATTTTCGCGCCACGTGCAATACGTATAATTGCTTCACCTGAAGTAAAAGCCAAATTAGCTCCTTCAGAAATCGTAAGCGTTGGGCCATTAGCAGTAACGGTACAACCTGTAGTGGTGTCACAGTCTTTGCCCATCAGAAGTGCGCCATTAAAAACATGCACGCCATCATTAGGTAATTCAGTGAAAACTAAATCAGTTTCAACTTGAATGTTTTTGCTAGCAAAGGCTGCCGTATAATTACAGTCACGACCATCATATGAGCCTTGAAGCTCTCCACGGCTTGCACAAGGGTTAGTACCACCTGTGTCTGTACCACCATCGGTGTTATTTGAGTTATTAGTGCTGTTATCGACACTGTTATCATTTACGGTTGGCTCAATCTTAATGTCACCACCACAACCAACTAAAGCCATAGCACTTACAATTACACTTACTTTAAATAGATTTTTGATACTCATTACAGTTCTGCTCCGCAGATTTATTATTAAAAAATTTGCGATAATAGTACGGAGGAAAAATGACAAAATTGTTGAAATAATGTGTAGTTTTTATTTCACTAGTTTGACAAACAGATGACAGCATCAAGTTAAGAAAGCCATGACGTCAGCTAGAAATAAAAAACAAAACAATAAACAAAGGCTTTAGATACAAAAACTTAAATCAAACACCCAAAGTTTAAAAAAGAACTATGGTAAAAATACAGCAGCCAGTTAAAGCAATAATTTTATTTACATCAAAATTTAATGGTATAAAAAAACCGAGCATAGTTGCTCGGTTTTTGTGTTTACTTTAGTTAATCGGTTCGCACCGATTGACAATCGCTTAAGGCATCATCTCGTCTTGATCTGCACCTTCTTTTTCAATCACTTCAGGAATAAGGTCTTCTTTTGAAATACCTAATGCTAAAGCAACAGAGCTCGCAACATATACTGATGAATACGTACCAACAAACACCCCTAAAAGTAATGCTGTAGCAAAACCATGTATTAATGCTCCGCCTTTAAAGAACAAAGCAGCTAATACCAATAAGGTCGTAATTGAGGTAATAACAGTACGAGATAAGGTTTGTGTTAAAGAGATATTAATTATTTCTTCAGCACCACCTACACGAACTTTTCTGAAGTTTTCTCGAATACGATCCGAGACCACAATAGTATCGTTAAGTGAATAACCAATTACCGCCAGTATTGCCGCAAGTACTGTTAAATCAAACTCTAGCTGTAAAACAGAGAATAAGCCCAGTGTAAGCAAAACATCGTGAAACAAAGCAAAAACAGATCCTAAAGCAAAGCGCCACTCAAAACGAAACGCAACATAAACCAAGATACAGATTAATGCGGTCAGCATAGCTAAACCACCCTGCTCAGCTAATTCATCACCCACACTTGCACCAACAAACTCGATACGACGCATATCAATAGTTTCGCCGGTACCTGATTGAAGAATATCAAGCACTTGGTTACCTAGCATTTCAGCTTTAACGTCTTCACGTGTTGCTAAACGGATAACAACATCACGACTTGAACCATAAAATTTAACAACAGCATCATCAAAGCCATTTGTGTCCATGATTTCGCGGATTTTGTTTAAATCAGCGGTTTTATCAAAACCAATCTCAATTAACGTACCGCCAGTGAAATCTAAACCGAAATTCAGTTTATTTGTTGCCAATGAAAAAACCGAGGCAAGCATAAGTACAAGACTTAATAGTAATGCTGCCTTGCGGTAACTCATGAAGGCAACAGTATTTTTTAATTGTAAAATTTGCATAATATTGAAGCCTTACTTATATAGACAGTTTATCGAGGCGTTTACCACCCCAAACAGCGTTAACAACAGTACGAGTACCAACAACCGCAGTAAACATTGAAGTAATAATACCGATTGATAAGGTAATCGCGAAACCTTTGATAGGCCCAGTACCAACAGCAAATAAAATCAAGGCAGCAATTAACGTCGTGATGTTAGCATCAATAATCGTTGAAAATGCAGCATCGTAACCTTGATGAATTGATTGCTGAATTGACTTACCTGCACGCATTTCTTCACGAATACGCTCAAAAATAAGCACGTTAGCATCTACAGCCATACCTACGGTTAGTACGATACCCGCCATACCAGGTAAAGTTAAAGCTGCACCAGGGATCATTGACATAACACCAATAATCAACACTAAGTTAGCACCTAAACCTAAGTTAGCAACCACACCAAAAGCACGGTAGTAAATCAACATAAATGCGAATACTAAAGCAAAACCTAACATGATAGCTTGAAAGCCTAATTGGACGTTTTCAGCACCCAATGTTGGCCCAACAGTACGCTCTTCTACAATTTGAATAGGCGCAACTAAAGCACCTGCTCGCAGTAATAGCGCCAGGTTATGTGCTTCAGCTTGGCTTCCCGCACCAGTAATTCTGAAAGTTTTACCTAAACGTGCTTGAATAGTCGCTACACTGATCACTTCTTCAACTTTCTCAAAGATAGTATTGCCTTGTGCATCGACACGATTAGTTGGTTTGAATTCAATAAATACCGTCGCCATTGGCTTGCCAATATTGCTCTTAGTACTGTTTGACATTTTGTTACCGCCAGCAGAATCTAGAGTAATATTCACTTGTGGGCGGCTATATTCATCAAAGCTTGAACCGGCATCAACAATATGATCACCAGTAAGCATGACGCGCTTTTTCAACAGTACCGGTTGACCGCTTCGCTCTTTTAATAATTGTGAGCTACCCGGAACTCGGCCATTAAGTGCAGCACTTAAATCACCTTCGGTATCAACTAGACGAAATTCAATAGTTGCAGTGGCACTTAAGATCTCTTTTGCTTTTGCCGTATCTTGAACACCTGGTAGTTCAATAACAATATGTTTTTTACCTTGGCGCTGCACTAACGGCTCAGCAACACCGAGTTCGTTGACACGATTACGAATAATAGTAATGTTTTGTTGAAGAGCGTATTCGCGAGTTTCTTTTAATTTTTGCTCGCTCATCTTAGCAGATAACGTTAAGTTACTTTCATCACTGCTAAACAATAAATCACGATTTTGTTTTTCTAAAAAAGACTCCGCATTAGCTAAGTCTTCAGCATTACGAAAGTGAATATTGATGGCATCGTTAACTTGTTTAACCGAACGATAACGAATATTTTCCGTGCGTAAGCCTGTTCTAAAATCATCAACTAAACTTTTTTGCACCTTAACAATAGCTTCCTGCATGTTAACTTCCATCAAGAAGCTAACACCACCACTTAAATCTAGGCCCAACTTCATTGGCGTACCGCCAATACTAGCTAACCATTGTGGTGTTGCTGGTGTCAGATTTAACGCAACTGAATATTGGTCGCCAATACTGTCATCCAGTAAATCACGCGCGCGTAATTGTTGTTCAGTATCTTTAAAACGTGCCAAAATTTGGCCACCTTCCATTGCGATACTTGCGTAAGATATTTTATTTTCGTCTAGATGAGACTTAACTGTATCTAAAGTTGCGGCGGTTGTTTCTATGCCACGTAAACCAGAAATCTGTACCGCTGGATCTTCAGGATATAGATTTGGCAACGCATAGATTGCACCAATAGCAACTATAAATAGCACCATCAATGTCTTCCATAATGGATATTTGTTTAACACAATATCATCCTATTTTCTTTTGAATCACTCGAATATAACGATTTAATATTGGAGTGAAATTTATAAATTTTTCATTGTTATAGTTACTCAAAAGTGCCAATTGATAATGATATCAACCAGCACTTTTAATATCGCTATAGCTAAACCAATTCTATCTCGTTATAGAGACTTCATTGTGCCTTTTGGCAATACGGCGTTAATTGCACCTTTTTGTACTGTTACTTCAGTACCTTCAGCAACACTAACGACGATAAAGTCTTTTTCATCTGAAACTTTGACAATTTTACCAACGATGCCGCCTTGCGTTAACACTTCATCACCTTTTGATAACTCAGCCATCAAGTTTTTATGTTCTTTCACGCGTTTGGCTTGTGGGCGATAGATCATAAAATAAAACACTAAACCAAAAACGGCTAACATAATTAACATTGATGTACCGTCAGCACCTTGAGCAGGACCTGCAGCAGCGTGGGCTTGGCTAATAAATAAACTCATAAATTCCTCTTATTATTTTTTCTAATTAATTTTATAAAATGGTGAAAATTGAACCTGTTAAGGTTTTATTCTGCTTCATTTTCCGCCAATGAACCTGCTAATGGCGGAACAGGTAAGTCGCGTAAAGCATAAAACTCAGTCACAAACTCATCAAGTTTGCCTTGCTCTATGGCATTACGCAATCCTTGCATAACACGTTGATAGAAACGTAGGTTATGTAGGGTATTCAATTGCGAGCCTAAAATCTCATTACATTTATCTAAATGATGTAAATAAGCGCGCGAATAATTTTTACACGTATAACAATCACACGCTGGGTCTAGTGGCCCAGTATCTGTTTTATGACGAGCATTTCTAATTTTTATTACACCATTAGTAACAAATAAATGTCCGTTACGGGCATTACGTGTTGGCATAACACAATCAAACATATCAATACCGCGACGAACCCCCTCAACTAAATCTTCAGGTTTGCCTACTCCCATAAGATATCGGGGTTTATTTTCTGGTATCAAGGGCGTGGTATGATCTAATATTCGAATCATATCTTCTTTAGGCTCGCCAACTGACAAACCGCCTATGGCATAGCCATCAAAGTCGATAGCGGTTAAGCCATTAACCGAAACTTCACGTAAATCTTCGTACATACCACCTTGGACGATGCCAAATAAAGCATTTGAATTACCTTGATGTGCATCTTTTGAGCGCTGTGCCCAACGTAATGATAACTCCATAGAAACTTTAGATTCTTCATGGCTCGCAGGATAAGGCGTACACTCATCAAATATCATCACAATATCTGAGCCTAAGCTGTTCTGCACTTCCATTGAACGCTCAGGTGTTAACATAATTTTCTCACCGTTAACCGGTGAGCTAAACTTAACACCTTCTTCAGTGATTTTACGCATTTTGCCTAAACTAAAAACCTGAAAACCGCCTGAGTCGGTTAGAATTGGCTTATCCCAATTCATAAAACCATGTAAACCACCGTGTTGTTCAATAATTTCGGTACCTGGACGTAACATCAGGTGAAAAGTATTGCCTAACAATATTTCAGCACCGGTATCAGCAACTTCTTCAGTTTTCATGCCTTTTACTGTGCCGTAGGTTCCTACCGGCATAAATGCTGGTGTTTCTACTGTGCCACGCTCAAAGGTCAAGCGGCCACGTCGCGCTTTACCGTCGGTAGTTAGCAGTTCATACTGCATCGCTTTTTTTTCTGTATTTTTTGTATCTTTCGTCATTTTTTATCCTTTGCCCACTAGCGAAACAGGCTAGTAGCTTTTCTGGTTTAGCCATTAGGTTAATACCTAACGCACTATAATTTACAAGCTATTTTGTATGATCATCTCGCTTTGTTAAGAACATCGCATCACCATAGCTAAAAAATCGATATTGCTGCTCAACTGCATGTTGATAAGTTTTCATAATGTTATCGTAGCCAGAAAATGCACTCACTAACATCAACAAGGTTGATTCAGAAAGATGAAAGTTAGTAATGAGAGCATCAACAATTTCAAACTCATAGCCTGGGGTAATAAAAATATCGGTATCACCATAAAAAGCACTAAACGGTTGGCCTTGTGCCTTCGCTACTTTTGCCGCACTTTCTAATGAACGAACAGAAGTTGTGCCCACGGCGATCACTCTACCGCCCTGCGCTTTTGTCTGTTTTATCTGCTCAACAACATTTGGCGGTACCTCTACATATTCGGCATGCATAATATGGTCGGCAATTTCATCAACTTTAACCGGTTGAAAAGTTCCTGCGCCAACATGTAACGTCACAAAAGCGAAATCAACACCTTTAGCGGTTAACTTTGCCATTAATGCATCGTCAAAATGTAAACCTGCCGTGGGTGCAGCTACCGCACCGGGCTTTTCATTATATACGGTTTGATAACGCTCACGGTCGCTGTCTTCGTCAGGACGATCAATATAAGGGGGTAATGGCATATGGCCAATATCATCTAGTACTGAAAGTACCGTTTGTTCACCATGAAATTCAAGCTCAAATAAAGCATCATGTCTTGCTACCATAGTGGCTTTAACTTTGCCTTCAAGCAGTATTTCACTGCCGGCTTTTGGCGACTTACTACAACGTATATGCGCTAAAACTCTGTGTTCATCTAATAAACGTTCTACCAGCACTTCCAACTTGCCGCCACTCGCTTTTTGGCCAAACATACGCGCTGGAATAACGCGAGTATTGTTAAAAACTAATAAGTCACCGGGTTCAACGTGGTTAATAATATCAGTAAAAGTTTCATCGCGACATTCACCGCTATTACCATCGAGGGTTAGTAAACGACTGGCTGAACGGTTAGCTTTCGGGTATCGAGCAATAAGCTCTTCAGGTAAGTCAAATGAGAAATCGGCTACGCGCATGATAAATAAACTAGTTTAAAGATGAAAAAACGCGTAATTTTAGTGCTGCACGGCACGAATAGCAAGCATTAACTTATAAAACGAGCCTAGGCTAAGCGTACAGTTAAGTGACTATTGCTTAGTCGGCATCACTATTATTAATAGCGACTATAAGCTAAAAATAATCCCCCTAAAGCGATATTTTGACGTATGCTGAAATCAAACTTTATTGTGACACCAATTCTATTTCGTTTGTTTTCTGATTGTGTACGGAGCAAGTATGTCAGCACAATACGTGCGCTTGATCAAAAGCAAGCACTTGTCATGACACCTAGCATTGACTTGCTATAGCTTAATCAGCACAATCGGCTAATAACTGACTGAAATTGGCAGTAGGTACCCCATGAAAAATCTTGCTTTCGCCATCGCTAAAACTATTATTAACGGTTTTGAGCGACACATATATCTTTATAGTGAAATAACCCAAGCAGCCAAACAGCGCTTTGAACAATATCGCTGGCATGACATTCAAACAGCAGCAAAGGCGCGTACAGATTTCTATGATCAACGGGTTAGTGAAACCTTAGATACCATTAAGCAAGATTTTTTTATCACCACACTCGATGACGAATTGTGGCAGCATGTAAAAACCAGTTATATTGAGTTGCTGAGTTTACATCCACAACCTGAATTAGCGGAAAGCTTCTACAATTCAGTTTTTTGTCACCTTTTTGAACGAAAGTATTATCATAATGCCTATATTTTCGTGCAATCAACCGCCACCCGCTTAGACAAGTTACCAACACCAAAAATTTTCACTAGCTATCATCCTGATGAACATGGGCTGTATAAAACCATTACATTGATCATTAAGAGCCAAAAATTCTCACTGCCTTTTGCACACTTAAAAAAAGATATTAATACCTTAATCGCCAAATTTCGCCAACAGGCACATAAAACTCGCTACCAATTATCTGATCTGCAGTTTGATATTTTAGATTCTGTTTTTTACCGTAATAAGGGCGCCTATATTATAGGAAGAGTGATCTCACCGGCCGGTGAAACGCCGTTTATTATCTCATTATTAAATACTGAAAAAGATGGTTTATTTATTGATGCCTTAATTACGAAAGGTGAGGATATGGCCGTTGTATTTGGCTTTGCTCGCGCTTATTTCTTTGTTGATTGCCAACATCCTCATGCCTTAGTTGATTTTCTCAATCGCTTAATTCCTCATAAAACTCGCGCAGATTTGTATTCCGCCATTGGCTTTCATAAACAAGGTAAAACGCAGTTCTATCGTGACTTTTTAAATCACCTTGATAATAGTGATGACAAACTAGAACTCGCTCCTGGCATCAAAGGCATGGTGATGTCAGTTTTCACTCTGCCATCTTACCCTTATGTTTTTAAGATTATTAAAGACAAGTTTTCACCAAGTAAAAATATGACCCGAGCAGATGTTAAGGGCAAATATCGCTTAGTAAAATTACATGACCGCGTTGGTCGAATGGCTGATACGATGGAGTATTCTGAGGTTGCTTTTCCTAAGCAGCGTTTCTCAGCAGAGCTATTAGAAGAACTTAATAGCGTTGCGCCATCCTTATTACGCTTTGAAGATGACTTAGTGATCATTAAACACATGTATATCGAACGTAAAATGACGCCCTTGAATTTGTACTTAGCAACAGCAACTGATGCTGAAGTTGACAATGCCATGTACGGTTATGGTAAAGCGATTAAACAGTTGATTGCCGCAGATATATTTCCGGGTGATATGTTACTGAAAAATTTTGGTGTCACTCGTCACGGTCGGGTCATTTTTTATGATTATGATGAAATAACCTATATGAATGAAGTCAATTTCCGTGTCAAACCTGAGCCAGTAACAGAAGAGCAAATTTATGCTTCAGAGCCTTGGTATTCTGTTGACCCCGGCGACGTATTTCCAGAAGAGATAGCCACCTTTGCTTTAGCGAACACGCGCTATCGTAATGCATTTTTACGTTACCATGCGAATTTGCTGGAAGCTAAATACTGGCAAGATTGCCAAGCTAATGTCGCCAAAGGCGTTTTTGCCGATGTTTATCCTTACCCTGAAAAATCACGTTTTTGTCACTGGAAAAATAATTAACAACCTTATAACTTTACTTTAAGGTTAGTCATGGTGAATAAACAAGCAAAAAATCAGCTTTAAAAGTTAAAAAAAGAACAGTGTGCTGTTTATTTAGCCGAACAGTCATTTATTTGAAATTTGTTCTTTACCTTTAGCTTGGCATCAGTATAATTCGAATCTGTTGCAGGGGTGTAGTTCCAATTGGTAGAACAGCGGTCTCCAAAACCGACGGTTGGGAGTTCGAATCTCTCCACCCCTGCCATTTTCTTCTTTAAATAACACAACAATGTTATTTCTCAAATATTAATAAATTCTAGTTTGTCCTAACTAAAAACTCTGTCATGATAATAACGAGTTTTAAACATAGCTAAAATAATATGAGCATTAGCAAAAGACAATTTGATTTATTACAAGCCATGGGTATTACCGTTTGGCAAAGACGTGATTTATCTCATCTTAATTTAAGCCAAGCTGATATTTCTAACAAGACCTTAGCGGACAAGTCAACGACCGAAGCAACCCCATCTGCGCCACAGCAATCATCTAATGTAAAGTCGATCAGTTATGATCTCGAAAGCTTATTTAAGTTATCGTTATTTAATGATGTGATACGTTGCTTAGGGATCAGTCATGCTGATTTAACAGTTAAACAAAATCAGCTAGATCTAGGGATTATTAACTGGCAATTCACTGATAACAACCGTATCGAATTTCAACATAACTGTTTAAAAACGCCAGATTTAACCACTCTTGCCAATTCGCCAGCACTTAAAAAGGCCTTATGGCAATCAATAGGACCATTAAGCTCACTATGAACCAGGCAAATAGCACTGAATTTAGCCCAATAAATCAAGATATTGTTGAACAACTCATGGCTATTGAATTGGCTTGCCACCCACACCCGTGGAGTGAAAAAACCTTTCGTAGTTGTATTGATGGCCGATACTTTGGTGATTACCTCACGGTTGATCAAACCATTGTCGGCTTTTATGTCGGTGAGTTTGTTGCTGGTGAATCCACCTTAATGGACATTTGCGTTGCCCCTACACAGCAAGGTAAAGGTTATGGCAAAGCACTACTGCTGCAGTTTTTCCAACGCTGTAAAGAACGTTCAACACAAAGCATTTTTTTAGAAGTACGCGCAAAAAATATCAGTGCACAAATGCTCTATATCAATCATGGTTTTAGCGAGATATCACGTAGAACAGGTTATTACCCAAGTAATAGCGGTTTTGGCTATGAAGACGCTATCGTGATGTCAAAAAAACTCTAACACACCTAGTTAGGCCATGTTAGTTTAAAGCCCAAAGCATAATCTCAGGTTATTTTAAATTTTTAACTAAGTGATGTGCTGTTACTGCATTTGTCTGACATAGATACCATACTTGAAGTTATGCAAAACCTCGCAGTTAGCGCCCCGCTATCAAAATAAAAAAGCAAACCTAGTGGTTTGCTTTTTACATTTTACGCTAGAGAATATTTATCCATTGCTTGCAAACAATTACCAGTTTTCCACACCTTTCATATCTGGTAATTCATGGGCAATACCTTTATGGCAATCGATACAGGTTTTTTCACCCGAGGCTAAAGCATCAGAGTGCATTTTTACACTGCGATTACCTTGTTCAGAAAAGTCCATGTATTCAAAGTTATGACAGTTACGACACTCTAGAGAGTCATTTTCTTTCATCCGTTTCCATTCTCGCTCAGCCATAGAGCGGCGATGATCAACAAACTCTTCACGTGTATCGATGACGCCCGTTAACATACCCCAGACTTCTTTACTGGCAGCAATTTTACGGACAATTTTATCGGTCCATTTTTTGGGCACATGGCAATCAGGACAGGTTGCACGTACACCCGAGCGATTGGCATAGTGAATAGTTTCACGGTACTCTTCATACACATTATCTTGCATTTCATGACAACCAATACAAAACTCTTCTGTATTGGTGACTTCTAGCGCAGTATTAAAACCACCCCAGAAAATAATACCACCGGCAAACCCTATAGCTAAAATAAACCACATAGCTGCACTGCTTGGTGACGTTAAAAACGTCCATAAATTTTTTAGCATTTTATACCCCTTAATATCGCTGCGGTTTACTCATTACCTAATGATTCAACCGGTTCAAAGGTATTCTCAACTAATGGTGCGGCATCAGCTTGTGTCACATGACACTGCGAACAAAAATAACGACGAGGAGAAACATCTGACAAAGTTTTACCGTCGCGAGTTTCAAAATGCGTTAAGCTGATTTTAGTTGCTCCTGTTTCTGCTGCATGTTTCCAACTATGGCAGCTTAAACACTTATTACTATTTAAATCAACGCGATAACCACGTGTTTGATGTGGTACAACCGGCGGTTGATGCACATAGTTACGCGCGATTGGATTTTTATCCTTGATGACACGCTTGAGCTTTTCAGCAGGACGGGTTTCATCAATATTTGAGGCACCGCGAATAGTCGCTAAGCCACCAGGGTTTACCGTTTCTTGCGCGATGACATTCACCGTAACAACAAAGGTGACAACGGCAACGAATAAAGATAATAATTTCATTTTAACTCTCCCACGCATTGATAATCGCTGTTATCAATGCGTAAATTTATCAACATTAAGCCTTCGTTACTTTAACGGCACATTTTTTATAATCAGTTTCTTTTGACAATGGATCAGTGGCATCGAGTGTCAGTTTATTCACAAGTTGCTTAGCATCAAACCAAGGCATAAATACCAAACCTTTCGGCGGACGGTTACGACCTCTAGTTTCAACACGCGATTCAACCTCACCTCGACGCGATGCCATTAATACTTTATCGCCACGGCGTAAACCTCGTTCTCTAGCATCATCAGGGTGCATGAAAATCACCGCATCAGGAAACGCTTTATGAAGCTCAGGAACACGCGCTGTCATCGAACCTGAATGCCAATGTTCAAGTACTCGGCCGGTACTTAGCCATAAATTATATTCTTCATCTGGTGATTCAGCTGCGGGTTCATAAGGCAGTGCAAAAATAATCGCTTTGTTATCTTTTTTACCATAGAACTGCACTTCGCTCCCCTTTGCAACATAAGGGTCATGACCTTCTCTAAAGCGCCACTTGGTTTCTTTACCGTTGACCACCGGCCATCTTAAACCACGCTCTTCATGGTAACGATCAAAAGGCGCTAAATCGTGCCCGTGGCCGCGACCAAACTCGGCATACTCTTCGAATAAACCTTTTTGAATATAAAAGCCAAAGGCATCACCTTCATAGTTGCTATCACCTTTTGACTCTGACATTGGGAATTTATTCACCTTACCATTGGCATAAAGCACATCAAACAAGGTTTTTCCACGAAGTTCTGGCTGCTTAGCAATGAGCTCTTCAGGCCAAACTTCTTCAACTTTAAAACGTTTCGAGAATTCAACCAATTGCCACAAATCAGAGCGAGCTTCGCCTGGCGCACTCACTTGTTGATGCCAGAATTGTGTCCGGCGTTCGGCGTTACCATAAGCACCTTCTTTTTCTACCCACATAGCCGTAGGCAAAATCAAATCAGCAGCTTGTGCGGTTACGGTTGGGTACGGGTCTGACACTACAATAAAGTTTTCAGGATTACGATAACCCGGAATGGCTTCTTCATTAATGTTCGCAGCCGCTTGCATATTGTTATTACACATCACCCAATAAGCGTTGAGCTTACCGTCTTTTAACATGCGGTTTTGTAGCACAGCATGGTAACCTGGTTTAGGTGGAATAGTGCCTTCAGGCAGTTGCCATATTTTTTCAGCAATAGCTCTATGCTCAGGATTCTTCACCACTAAATCAGCAGGTAAACGATGAGAGAAAGTGCCCACCTCACGTGCAGTACCACACGCTGAAGGCTGACCAGTTAATGAAAATGGACTATTACCCGGCTCTGAAATTTTACCGGTTAATAAATGGACGTTATACATAAGGTTATTCGCCCAAACACCGCGAGTATGTTGGTTAAAGCCCATGGTCCAAAACGAGGTAACTTTTACTTTTGGATCTGCATACAGTTTTGCCATTTCAACGAGATTAGCTTCTGGCACTCCAGAAAGCTTGGAAGTATATTCTAGGGTATATGTGCTAACAAACTTAGCATAGTCTTCGAAACTCATGGGTTTAGAAGCACCTGAACCAGCATTTTTGGCGGCTTTTTCTAACGGGTGCGTAGGACGTAAACCATAACCAATATCAGTAACACCTTCACGAACATTGACATGCTTTTTCATGAAGTCTTCATTAACAGCATTGTTTTCAATAATGTAGTTAGCGATGAAGTTCAAAATGGCTAAATCAGTTTGTGGAGTAAAAATCATACCATTATCGGCAAGCTCAAAACTACGATGCTTGTATGTCGATAAAACATTAACTTTTACATGCGGCGAACTTAACCGACGGTCGGTTAATCGTGACCATAAAATAGGATGCATTTCAGCCATATTAGAGCCCCAAAGTACAAAGGCATCGGCATGCTCTAAATCATCATAACACCCCATTGGCTCATCGATGCCAAATGTACGCATAAAACCACCAACAGCAGATGCCATACAGTGACGCGCATTAGGGTCAATATTGTTACTTAAAAAACCCGCTTTCATTAGTTTCGAAGCGGCATAACCTTCCCAAACGGTCCATTGACCTGAGCCAAACATACCGACAGAAGTAGGGCCTTTTTTCTTAATCGCCGCTTTAAATTTGTCAGCCATAACATCAAAAGCTTTATCCCAGCTAACAGGCGCAAATTCACCTTCTTTATCAAACTCACCATCGGTCATTCGCAATAAGGGTTGAGTTAAGCGGTCTTTACCATACATAATTTTCGATAAAAAATAGCCTTTAATACAATTCAAGCCTTTATTAACTTCGGCTTCAGGATCCCCTTGTGTTGCGACTACTTTACCGTGTTGAGTGCCCACTAAAACACTACAGCCGGTACCACAAAAGCGACACGGTGCTTTATCCCATTTTATTGCGCTTTCTGATGACTTAGTAATTAAATTTGCTGCTGATGCAGGCACTGCAACACCCGCAGCAACCGCAGTTGCTGCAACCGCGTTAGCTTTAATAAAGTCACGTCGAGTTAAAGTCATAGTTTTTTCCCCTGATGTTGCACTAAACCTGCATCGTTATGATGGAATATAAGTGACGATGAAATTACACCTGACACTTTACTCATATCGGTAATGGTATCAATAATACGTTTTGCTTGATTGGTTTCGCCTTCAAGGCCTTCAACAGTAAACACTAAACTGCCATTTTCGCCTTTTGCATGTATCTCTGCGCCTGGGAATGCTTGTAGTTCATCAGCAACTTTATCCGCTTTTTCAGGATAAGCCATGAACATAACCCCAGCTATATTTACTGGGCTTTCTTCTAAAAGGTTAATCATTTTCTACCCTCTTACTGATCAGCTTCAGTATTAGTTTTTTGGTTTTGCACCAAATATTTTTAAAATAACAACTGCGACTAACGCTGTTGCAATAAAACCGAATAGAAATATGAAGGGCATTGAGGTGTACCCCAAAACATTCCATATTAATTGCTCTAAATCACTCATTGTTTGCTCCTAAATAGGATGTTGACTGTCTCGATACAGACAAATTAATTGCTGATTCAGGGCAAACTGCTACACAAGCCCCACAGCTAGTACAATCTTCTAATGTAATTTCAGGCTGAGGTACGCTTGAGTGTAGATATTTAAAAACAATAGCCTCAGGTTCACAGCTGTCTTGACATATTTGACAATGGATTTGTTTCTTAGCTAAGCAGCTAGATTGAATTTCAATATCTAGCTGCCAAGGTAAGGTATCTAATGAATTGAATAATGGTTCTTTACAGGACTTAACACAGGCTTGACAAAAGCTACATTCGCCAGCAGAAAAGTTGATTTCAGGAAAGCCGCCATCGCCTTTAATAATAATATTTTCTTCACAGGCACTTATGCAGTCACCACATTGTGTACAGCCTCTAGTGAACAATGCCTCATCTGCAGTCCACGGCAACCTAATCGCTGGTGGCGATGAAACCTTTTTAGCTCGCATAAAGTTGCGACGACTTAAATCAACCATAAATTCCTACAACATCAACATAAAAAGCGACAGTAAAGTGACATTTGTCACAGCAATTATCATGTATCAACAATACTACACATCACTATTTGCTTTGTTGATGCAAATCAAGTTTGGCAAGCACTAACTCAAGAAAGCCATAACTCATGTAAGGGTTAATAAAACGACACTAAGTTCATGAGCAATACCATTTAATTAAATAGCTAGCTTCTTGTTGTTTTTTTTATTTATTTTTCTAAAAAAACAGTTATTACCTTATATAGCTCAGTCTAAAAAAAAGACCAACTACCAGGGGGAAATTACGCTAATGTCGAGATAAAAAGTTCGATAACGTCAAGGAATGAACTTGATAGAGCCTCTTTTCGGCTGAACAAGAACAGGTATGAGTATGAGTATGAGTATGAGTATGAGTATGAGTATGAGTATTTAGCAGTAATGCCTTAATGCATTTTAACAATAAAAATTACTGCTAATTTTATGGTCTGGTTGTTAGCTATTTTATAGCTATGCTGTCACTTGTGCTGCTTTACAAGCTTGAGTTATTTTCAACCATTCTTGGTTAGCAACCCAATCAGGTGAGGCAACCCAAGTACCACCAACAGCAAAAACATTTTTTAATGCCAAATATGCCTGTTGATTACTTTCATTAATGCCGCCGGTTGGACAAAAAGTCATATTGTTAAATACAGCTGCCATAGCTTTTAAAAATGGGACACCGCCAGATAACGAAGCAGGAAAAAGCTTCAGCTCTCGATAACCATATTCTTTCGCCAGCAAAATATCAGCAGCATTAGATACACCTGGTAACACAGGAACGGTGCAACTAGACAGGTGAGTCAGCAAGTTATTTGAAATTGTTGGCGTAATAATAAAGTCACTACCAACATCAAGTGCTTGTTTTAAAATATCAGCATCAGTCACGGTACCAGCCCCTACTTTTAAGGCCGGTAACTCTTGCTTAAGTGTCTTAATAACATCTAATGATGCCTCGGTTCTCAGTACTACTTCAACTAAATGAATACCTGCTGCAGCCATAGCCTCGCCGATTGCTAGTCCTTGTGACACTGAACTGGCTTGTATAATGGGCAAGAGCTTTTGATTTCCCATCAAGGTGGAAAATGATGTCATAATTGATCCTTTTTAAATTTTGCCACACAGGCAAGCTGAGCGTTGATAAATTCACTAAATTCTTGCGCTGGCGTAATCGCACCTCGGTGCTGTATAACAAACCCCGCGGCTTTAGATGCTAAGGCAATAGCGTCACTAATTTCATAGCCTTCAATACGCGCACCAAGGTAAACACCATTAAAAGAGTCACCAGCTGACGTGGTATCAACTACGTTTGCTACAGGAGTAATAGCAAACTCAGTGCTGACGCCATCAACAACAACTAAAATGCTTTGTTCACCGTTTTTAATCACTAACTCATTAACATGAAATGGCTGACAGTAAGTATAAACTTCAGCAACACTGGTCATGCCGAATAGCTGCTCAAAATCATCAACACCAGGCAAAGATAAGTCTGACTTCTGTAATGCTAAAGCAAATTGTGCTTGCGCCTCTTCAGGACCGCTCCACAAGCGTGGTCGATAGTTAGGATCAAAAACAATTTGCACACCCGCCGCTTTGAGCTTGTCAATTAAAAGCCAAAATGCAGGTCTAGCATCGGGCTCAATAACAGCTAAAGAGATACCAGAAAAAAAGAACATATCACCTTTTGATAACTGCTCAGTAGCGGCATCGTCAATATGTTGCATAACTTGACGTGCTGCTGAGTTTTCTCGCCAGTAAGTAAAGCTTCGCTCTCCTTGTGCATCCAGCTGAATAGAATATAAGCCTGGAATTTTAGAGGCTGATTTAAAGACTAATTCAGTTCCAATATTTTCTTTTTCAAAATATTGAATCATATCAAGGCTAAACTGGTCTTTACCTACCGCAGTGACTAAATTTACCTGCACGTCGGCAAAAGTACGTTTTAAATACACAGCAGTGTTAAAAACATCTCCAGCAAATGATTGTTGCATGGTATTGGATGACTGACCTTGTGAAGCAGCCATCAACTCAATCATGCATTCACCGAATAAAAAAATGTTTTTCATTTACAAACCTTATTAACTGTAATTAAAATTTTTCGATAATAAGCTATCGATTACTGAGTATTTATTGCTTAGGCTTTAATGGTTCAACTTTAGGAATTAGAAACCAAACGGCAGCCATGGCAATAATTGCTAATGAAGCACCGATAACAAATGCAGGAGTATAATTTCCGTCAGCAGTTAAATAAGGTACTAAAGCCGTTAAGCCTAAAGCGCCAAGTTTTGCTGCCATCCCCGAAAAGCCAGCCAGCGTACCAACCGCTTTTTTACCAAATAAATCACTAGGTAAGGTTTGCACGTTACCAATAGCAGTTTGAAAACCAAATAAAATAACCGCCATAATAAGTACTGCCGTTGTTGGTCCACCAGGGTTTGCCATTGCTAAGAGTGCAGGTAGCATAATAAGACAACCGAGTGTGATCGTAAGTTTACGGGTTTTGTCGGTATTCCAACCAGCTTTAATACGATTTTGCGCAAGTAAGCCGCCGAACCAAGCTCCAAACATAGCGCCAACGTATGGTACCCATCCATAGATACCAATAGATTTAACATCCATTGCGTACACTTCATTTAGATAAATTGGGATCCAGAAAACAAATAACCACCAAATAGGATCAATAGCAGCTGAAGCAATAATAACGCCCCAACTTTGTTTGCGAGAAAGTAACTCTTTAGTTGAAGGGTTGTATTCATCTTCGTCGTTATCACTTTCGTCTTCAGTATTCCTTTGACCCGTTAAAATATATTCACGCTCTTGATCAGTGATCCATGGGTGTGATTTTGGTGGCGCTTTCACAAGAATAATCCAAGGAATAAGCCATAAAAAACCTAACATACCAATGACAACAAAAACCATTTGCCAGCTAAAATAAACCGTTAAATAAGCAATCAACGGAATAGCAATAATACCGCCAATAGCGGCACCAGAGTTAAAAATACCTTGGGCTAACGCACGTTCTTTAGTAGGAAACCAATCAGCATTACTTTTTGCTGCACCCGGCCAATTACCCGCTTCAGCCACACCTAAAATAGCGCGAAAAATACTAAAACTAAGTACACCTTGAGCAAGAGCATGAGCCGCAGTAGCTAGCGACCAAACACCAATAGATAGCACAAACCCTAAACGTGTGCCTATCCAGTCAAATATTTTACCAAATATTGCCTGACCAAAAGCATAAGACAAAATGAATACAATCGAAATATTGGCATAAATTTGTTTACGTTCTAAGGCGCTCTCGTCTGGAAATAATTCTTCAACAATATCAGGCCAAAGTACGCTAAGCGCAGAGCGATCGATATAGTTAATCACCGTTGCAAGTGCGATTAATAGAATCACCCACCAGCGTAAATTTTTGATTTTCATGAGCTGCTTTCCTGATTGTGAATATGATCAAAAGCACCTGCTTCAACAAAGTCCTCTCGAGCCGGGCTGAATGTATCAATTAAAATACCGCCCGTTGGACATGTAGCGCCGTGATCGGCATGCGGAGGTATCATACAACTATCACCTGGCTTTAATATTTTGGTTACACCGTCAATATTAAAGTGGAACTCACCTTCAACAACATAAGTCACTTGAGAATGTCTATGAGCATGGTTGTAACCAATAGCGCCTTTTTCAAACCAAATTTTTACCGCCATTAGTTCGTGGTTGTAACCCAACATTTGGCGTTTTAGTCCACCGCCAATATCTTCAATTTCTGTTTCGTTACCAAATGAAAAATTTTCACTTTGACTCATAATGCTTCCCCTACTACTTATTTTATTTATCTATAATTGTTTAACTATTTAGTTACTTAATTGTTCATTTCGAACAATTTAGAGCGACCATTGAAATGATATTTATTGTTGTTAAATACAAAGCTATTTGATTGTGTTCCTTGAAGACTTTTTACTGAATTAAAAGCAAATAAATAGCCTTCTCCACTTGTCAGCACAAGTTCTACAACATCGATATTATTAATTTTTTGATGTGATAATTTTTTAACATCACTGACCGCTGAAAGCGTAAATTCTTTTGCGGGGTTATATTCACCATGAGGCTCTAAAACGCTAACAAAAGTATGGCTTTTCGCCTGACTTTTACGGGTAATAAAAGCATTTTCATTACGTAAATTAAACAGCGGATCATTCGCACCTATTTGAGTGAACATTACCGAACTGTTGCCATCTAGAATGGCCGAATGTGTATAAAATCGACCATTTTCATTTAACCATGTAATTTGCGATAAACCGGCTTTTGGCTGGGCTTGCGCTTTTAGCCATAAATGTTGGTAACCATTGTCTTTGCCTAGCACTGACAAACTGGTTACTTGCGTATTTAACTCAAAATCAGTGCTGATCAACTGCCCTTTATAATGAACCGGTAAGTCATATTGGTGTGACTCATCTGAAGTGACCTCAAAAACATCAACAACAAATGATTGTTTTTGCTTTGATTTTAAATTTACAGGTAAGTTGATAAGTGCAATAGTTCTTTTTAAATCTACGCCCTCATAGGCACTATCAATATGTGCAGCGCTAACCTTTACTTGCTCATTTTCGGCAAAAAAGATTAACTCAGGATGATTGGCGTTACCTTTTTCAACATTGGCATTGAAGTGGCTTTCTTCATCGACCACCACCGTGTTATGTGCAATGGTTTGCTTAGCCCAAGTTTGGTTTTCTGGTAAGTAGCGGCCGCCGTATTTTGCCTCAACATTTAAAAAGCGTGCAGCACCATAATCTGAAACTATTTCTTCGCCTTTATCATAAAATTGCCACGTTAACTTATCAAAGTGTCCATGCCCTAGCCCTTGAGCTGCTGGCTTAAATAGCACCGCTTGTTCGCCTGCAACATTTTGGCGCATAATCACTAACGCGCCTTGTTTGCCATCATTACCGTCGCCAAAAGCCACTGATTTAAAACCATAAGGTTGCATTAGATTTTTATCTAATGCTTGCGCTACTTTTAAACCGTCACCGGTTAATATAATTTGTTTTTGTTGCTTAGCAATATCAAGTAAACCAGCATCAGCTGTTAAGCCGTAAGCAATGGCTACACCGTTGACTAATTCAATGGTATCAATACCTTTGTCTTTAATGGCATCATTGATAGGAAAGAACAACTGGTTATAACTAAGTTGTATTGTGGTGTCGATGGCTTTTAGAACAATACCGTCACGATATTGAAAAATTTTACGTTCTGGCTGATTAGTTTCAATTGCTTTAGCAAAAGTAACAAACGGCATTAATGCGTAACGCTGATAATATGGGCCTTCGTTGTAATAACCTTGCGGCGAAAATAATTCATCAAGTTGCTTTAAAAAACCACCCTTGCCAGATTTGTCTAAACCATAAAGTGCTTGTTCAACCCATTCAGACTCACCTAATACGTAGCCAGTCATACCAACGGCCGCGGTTGTCCATGTGCCATGATTATGTACTTTGTTAAAAGTTTCAGGTGAGTCAACCGACAAAAACTTCACCATAGGTCGGAATAAGCCTTGCTCTATCTTGCTTTTTTCTGCAGAAGTTAATGACGCAATCACCAGATCATAAGCTTGGCTGGTATAAACTAACCATACGGCTTCATTCAAACTTTGCCAAAACAATTTACCGGGGTTTTGTTTACCCATTTTTCTTGCCGGGTGTAAAGGCAATGCAGGATATAGCTCAGCATAGGTTAATAACATATCTCGAACATACTGTGCATAACGTTCATCTTGCGTTAATTGATAAGCAATACCCGCATCGTACATTAATTTATAGTTTTTCTTATGTTGCTCATGGGTATAACCACCACCACCATCTTTTGGCAAAGGCACTGTAATAGCGCTGAGCATTTGTTGTTCAATAGCTGCTTTATTAGCAAGAAAAGTTGACTTGAACTGCCCATCAACCGTAATTGCCGCGCGCATATTATTTACATCAGCTGGTGTAACAACAAGATTAGGGCTGATTCTTGCCGATACCGATTGGCTGATCGTTAACGTCGCTAAAAGGGTAATGTTAAGCGCAGCTTTAGTAACCATGCTGTAACGTGAAGACAAAGGCTTTATTGATTTAATTATTGTAGTTAGCATAAAAAAGCTCATTAATATCTGTTATAAAGGTTGCTGATTATTAACCAAGACGGCGGTGTGAGGACCTTTTGCATGTAATTCTTCAATGCTTGGCGCTGCTGTTTTGTTAAACTTGTTATTTTTTAACACCGTTTTAGGCTCGCCTACCGTATGCTTAATAGTGACAATAGCGCTATTATCAAAGGTATTATTTACGATATTAGTCACTTGTACACCCTGTAAATAAAGGCTTGAAGCTGATTTATTACGTTTACCTTGGCTACTGTTTTTAATGGTATTTTTAGTCATTTCAAAATGAGGACCGAAAGTACTTTCGTCAGTGCCACCACGATATAGATTGACTAGAGCGCCTTGCACATTATCAAAGCTATTGTCTTTTAAGGTAACGTATTCAGCGTTATAAATGCCGAGGTCTTCAATTTCCTTATTCAAACGTAATACGTCGCCGGTAATATTACTGAACTGGTTATTCATTAACTCAATATAATCAGCAAACGCACCACTACCTGAGTCAAAAAAGTGAAACGAATGGTTAATATCAAGCGCATTGACTTTGCTATTACGCATAACAAATCGATAGTTATCAACCATGCCCCATTTTTGTGAGCGAATTAAACTGTTACCTGCCGCGTCAGGGCTGTTACTGCCACTAAAGTCTAGACCATCAAGTGTTAAACTGCCGCCATCAGAAATTTGAAACAATGTTGAACGTTGAAAAGTAACTTTGGCCATTCCTTGGTGTTGAGCTTTAATTGATAAGGTTTTATTAATATCAATCATCTTTCTCACATCATACTTTCCATCCGCTAACAGCAAGATATCACCCTCGCCTGCAGCAAGCACAGCATTAAACAAAGCATCGTCTGTTGCGGCTACTTGAATAGTTTTTCCCGACTCAAAGGCAACTAAGCTATCTTTTTTTGCATACCAGCGCGGACCTGTTGCTGATTTTTCAATAGGAGAAAGAGACTTGGGCGCACCTTTATTAGCAAACTTGCTATCAACAGGATAAAGCAAGCCATTCGCGGCGCGCTTCAGTACTATTTTTTCTTGGCTAATGCCAGCCGTTAACTTTTCATGTGCCTGAGTATTCGCAATATTGCCTTGAAAATTAATACCACTGACATCATCAAATAAAGTAAAAGGTTGTTGACCATTGTCATTAAAAATTAAATTGTTTTGCATGGTAGAGCTGATAGGTGCTGCTGATCTTTCTGCATCACTTCCAGCGGCTAATTGCACATGAGCAACATTGATCAAACTATTATTTTCAATCAGTGCATTTTCAACTTGATGATAACGATTAATTTTTGAGTTTGGTACGCCATTCATTACCGTAAAACCACTACCAAAACGGTAACCTGTTAAACCTTCAATGTAGTTGTTTCGCACTATTTGGTCTTTGTTAATCACACGAATACCGCCGGTGTGATCTACGCCATTCCCAAAAAATACATTTTCGGTAATAACGTTCCCATTGCCGTGGCGCAGGGTCAGTGTGCCTCTTGATTCAAAGAAAACATTATTGCGGATGTTATTTTTGCCAGATTTAACTGAAATAATTTCTACCTCGCCATCACAGCGATCAAAGTAATTATTTTCAACTAAAGTATATGAATTTGATAAAGAGTAATGGCTAGTGCCAATACGTAAGGTTTCACCACCATTCGACCCAAAAATAGGACGTGGACCAAAATAGTTATGATCAATTTGATGATGATTCTCTTGACTGTTTTTGCTATCAAGGCGAACAGCGACAGTAACGCCTTTATTGCGCTTACCCGCTAAGTAGTTATGATCAAAACGATTATGTTGACCATATATAGCTACCCAATAATCGGACTCGCGTTTATCCGGATTATTATAGTTATCAATCACCACTTCAGTTACCCGAGAGTGATGGGCTAAAGTTTCTTTGTTGCCTCTAAATGCAATTACTGCACTACTCGGTGTAAAACCGTCTTTAAAAACTAAACCAGAAACAACCAGGTACTGACCGGCTAACCTTAAGTTTGACTGCCCGGTAAGAATAACCTTGCCTTTGGTTTGAGCTTTAAGGGTTATTGGTTGCTCTTTGCTACCTTCACCTTTAAAGAGTATTTCAAAATTATGCCATGTGCCATTGGCGAGTATAATATCATCGCCGGCTTTCACTTTACTCAATACTTGCTCATAAGCTTGCTGGTTTTCAACTAGCCATTCTTTCGCAGCTAATGGTGTTATCGCTAAGATGCAAGACATTAATGCAACGATACATGACATTAATGGTATAGATATTCTAGCTGGGTTCATAAACTAACCTATGAGGTAATATTTAAAACAACATTAATATAATCGGCTTAATTACTTAAAATTAACCCAATTAAACCGATACACCCTGCTCAGCTTTATTAGTAGCTAAACAAAGCAATACAAATACAGCATTTAAAGTTAACGGTATGTCAGTATGTGCAGCACAGAGCGCCCCAACAATACTCATTTAACCTCTTTAACTTAAAACTTGTTTGATTTAACCAACTCACCACGCAATTGTCAACCAAATCACATTACCAATAAAAAGATAAAAAACAAAACTGGTAACAACAAAGCAAAGCAATTAATACGTGCCCTTATACCAAAATCACAAAACTGACCATACCAAAATTTGAAAAAATCACTTAATTAAGCTTAATAATTTTGCTAAGGGGTAAAGAAAGCGATATGATATTTATTATAGATGTGATAAATAATCAGTATATTAGTTAAGGAAATATTATGAGCAGCAACCGTAGGCTGTTTTGGAGCATTGTAGATAAAATAGAAGCCTTAATTGACTCTGGCGCATATTCGGCTGGCAGTCGCTTGCCACCAGAAAGAGAACTAGCTGAAACTTTCAATGTTAGTAGACCCACGATACGTGAAGCTATTATCGCCTTAGAAGTTAGAGAGAAAATTGAAGTAAAAACCGGCTCTGGCATCTATGTACTTAAACCTGCTAATCAAATTGGTGCACAAAACAAGGTTAATGCCTTTGAAGTAACACAAGCTCGCGCATTAATTGAAGGCGAGATTGCCGCTATTGCGGCAACCACCATAACTGAAGATGAATTAGCGCGCTTACATCAAACGTTAGTTGACATGGAAAACAGCCAGTTTATTGCTGCTGCAGATAAAGAGTTTCATCATATTATTGCCAACTCAACGCGCAATAGTGCTTTGATGCTCTCTGCACAAAATTTATGGAAACTTCGCTCTTCAACACCAGAAATAATTAAAGATTATGACAGTGTTTGTAGTAAAGACAACTCTAAAACCCTGGCTGAGCATAAAGAAATATATCTTGCGTTAAAGTCAGGCGATTCGACACAAGCAAGAGTGGCAATGCATAGCCATTTTAATCGTTTAATCAACGCCTTATTTGATGCTGTCGAAACCAGAGCTTTAGAAGAAATCAAACAAAGAAATAGTGAAAAGCGTGGTTTGTATTCAATTCCAAACTCTGCGCATATGTAAGACCATTATCATTGTTCTATAACTTCTGGTCTCTTGTTGAGACCAGAACAACACAAACAAGCCATCGTCATTCATTACCTTTAGAGCGCTATTATTGCTCATACCACCAACTCTTTTATCGTCAACTCTGTTGCTATTAGCCTTCTTAGCGTCAATTCTATTTCTAGTACTTTTATGCTTTACAGACCGCATTTCGCCGCAACAGGGAAAGATAAGCAAAAACCTAAGTACAGCTTGGTGCGACATGCGGTATAAGTACAGCGTACTTTCAAAAAGCAGAAGTTAAGATGCTATCAAAGCAGTTGAAATAAAAGACTACCGATATTGATATAAAATAATGAGGCTCAATAGAAAAAAGCTTCTTACGAAGCTTTTTTATTGGTAAACAAAATTTTTACTGTGCTGAAGCTAGCTAAGCATAATGCTCACATACTTTCTTAGCAGCACAGTAATGACATTATAAGCGTACAACGTCTAGCTCACGAAAATAGTCATAAATTTCAGGTACATTGCCTTTGCTCATACCGGCATCAACAGCGGCTTTAAGGTTAGCAGAAGTACCTTCGGCAATCTGTGCTCGAGTACCTAAATCTTTAACCATTTCTAAGAAGTAGCCTAAATCTTTATTGGCATTATCAATCGAGAAACCTAAATCACTTACGCCATCAACAGCATAGTTTTTACAAAAGCCCATGAAAGGTGAATTAGAAGGACCCGTAGACATAATGTCAAAAAGCTGCTGGCGGTCAACACCGGCTTTATCTGCAACAGCAAATGCCTGTGACATAGCAGCCACAGTTGTCATACCCATAAAGTTATTGATTAACTTAGTTGTATGACCTGCACCTAGTGCGCCTAAATTGAAAAAATTTTCACCTTGCATTTCAAGAATTGGCTTTACTTTTTCAAATGTTGCCGCATCACCAGATGCCATAATATTAAGTAAACCATCTTTGGCATGTGCTGGTGTGCGCCCTAAAGGAGCGTCGATCATTCCTGCACCTTTTTTGGCAAGATCTGCACCGATTTTACGGGTAGAAGCCGGGATAGAAGTACCAAAGTCAATCAATACAGCACCTTCTTTTATCCCTGCTAAAATGCCATCTTCAGCATAAACAAGCTTTTCAACAACTGTTGAGGTGGTAAGACATAGCATCACAATATCACTTGCTGCTGCGAGCTCTGCAGCTGAGTTAGCTTCAGTGGCTCCACGTGCAACAACTGCCGCTACTGCATCTTTATTAAGATCCATAACAATCGGCTCAAAACCTTTCTTTTGTAAATTTTCAACCATGTTGCTGCCCATAAGGCCAAGGCCGATGAAACCTATAGTAGGTTTTGTCATAACTAGCTCCTAAATATATTGCTATATGAATATTTTCGTGTGTTATTGCTCACCGTTTCGGTGGCCTGCTAATGTATTTCCATCCGATAGAGGCTCATCAAACGATAAACTAACTATCTGATAAATTTAATTTTTACTAAAACTTATTGAAAACATTGTAAATGTTTTCGATTCAAGTAATAGCACTTGCTCCTGTATATAAGATATTGCTCAACATCCTGTAATTTGTTGAGTTAACTTGTCACTTAACATCTCATCGAGTACTACAGCCAAGCGCAGTTTTGCTCATAAAGTACATGGTTATTTACTAAATTAAATTCACGATATCTTTATAATCACCTAACGCTGCAATCAAATTGTGCGCTTATTAATCAAGTGATTTGGTTGACTAAAACCTATAACTGCAAGACAACTTAGATACTAACCAAAGCGAAACACACCGTCAACCAATTACTAATTATTGGTAATAACATCTGTCAAATTATTTATTGAGGTAACATTACCCAATGATAAACCACTTCAGTGAACTTTTATTACAGGAAAAAAACAGCACTTGGCTATATTCCCAATCGGTCTTACCAATAACAATGAAGAGGTACGCCTGCTAACATTAGTTTTTATTTGACAATAAAAAACGCAGTATTTAAGTCAATAAATACTGCGTTGCTTTAATCTAATGAAGTACTCACTATAAGAACTAAAACTAGCACCCAATCAACTTAGCAAACTAATAAGCTCCCAAGTTGATTGTTGCGGATTGGCTTAAAACTTAGCACGAACACCAATGGTATAACGACGATCTGCTTCAGTGTATTTCCAGCTACTACCTAATTCAGATTTAAAGATAGAAGGCTCGCCAGTAATATTGGTTGCGTTACCCACTAAAGTGAAATTCTCATTAATATCCCAACTTGCTGAAAAGTCTAACTGACCTCTATCGTCACGGTAGTTATTTCCGTAAACAGAGTCATCAGACCAATAGCACCTGTTGCATCAATAGATTCAACACGTTTTTCATCTTCTGTATCCAAGAAGCTGTCACGGTAGTTATAAGCTAAGCGAGTAGCAACACCTTCATACTCCCAAAATACTTGTAGGTTATAAGTATTTTTAGAAATATCTAAAAGAGGATTACCATTAGGCTGCTCACTATCAGCGTAAGTGTAGTTAGCGCTAACACCTAAACCAGAAAATGCACCAGGTAGAAAGTCAAAGAATTGTTGGTAACCAATTTCAAAACCTTTAACTTTACCGTTTTCACCATTAGTATCTTTCTCGGTATCAATACCCGTAAGACCTGCATCACGTAAAGCAGCAACATGTGCTTCACCTTCCGCATTACTTGCAAAGTCAGAAACGCTTGAGAAAACTAAATCACTATTATTTACTCCAGCAGTATTAAGCTGACATACATTTTCCCATTCAGTAACATTTTGTCCTGATGTTGCACTGTTAGCGACACAAGTAGACTCAGTACTTAAGAAAGACTCTACATTTTTGTAAAATACCGCAAACGACAACATGTTACCTTGACCAAAGTAATGCTCAACAGATAGATCATATTGCGAAGCACGGAAGGGTTCTAAATCAATTGAACCTTGATTAGCCGTAACAATTGAGTTGTCTATATCAAATGCAGGACTTAGTTGACCAAAGTCAGCACGACGCATAACTTTTGCAGCAGCAAAACGAACAACCGTATCACCCGTAACGTTATAAGTTACATTTAAGCTTGGTAAAAAGTCACTATAATCATTTTCACCCGTAACCTTTGCGCCATCACGAATAACCGCAGATTCAAGATCAGTTTTAATATATCGACCACCAATAATGGCGGTAATATCATCGAAATCTAAATGCGCTGATATATATATAGCAGCAGTATCTTCAGTAATATCACGATAAGCGCCTTCATTTTCTTCAAGGTTATCCGCTAAACTACCTGTAGTGGCTAAGTTAGTACCAGCAAGTAATTGTTGTAGTTGCGCATAAGCATTACCGGGATTAGACAAACCTAATTGATTAAACGAATGTGCATGGCTAATGGTTGAAAAGCTATTCGGGAATGCTGCGTTATAATCATCAATCCATAATGTTGCCAACGAGCCATCAGCATCGTTAAACGCATTTTTGTAAATATCTTTAATTTCTTCTTTATATTGCTTGTAAACGTATTCGCGCTCAGTCACACGAACACCCGCTTTTATTGACGATATCCAATCAACATCAAGAGGCTCATCAATAACAACATCAAAACGAGCTGCGGTTTCATCGTTATTGGTAATTTTCTCTTCAGTTTTAAACGTACGTAATGCTAAATTGTCTGCACTGGTAAACGCCGCAGGATCTGAATGAATGATACTTGGTAGTCTATCGCCTGATTGAGAAAAAATACCATCGTAAGTATGTGTATTACCCGTTGCACGTTCAATAGGTCTTAAGGTAAATTCTGAATCCGGTCTAAAGCTTTCTGAAGATGCCACAGCAACCTCACCTGAAATCATAATGCCATCAGAAATAGTCCACTCACCACCAAGGGCATGAGAGTATGAGTCCGTCTCACGGAAGTCACTGTAGGTTTTAGGAATGGCAAAGTCATTGGTTAAAGTGTAATTATTCAGCTGACCGTTAGCATCTTGCGTTGTGTTAGCATCCGTTTGTAATGATCCACCGACGGCAATAATTGAACTACCATTTTGCTCACCTGAACGCTTCGTGCCATTAAGATCAAGATATATCATGCCGTCACCAGACTCCGGAGCCCACTGCAGCGATAAATTTAATGCTGTACGTTTACGGTTTTCAACATATTGCTCTACAGTATGCTGATCTCTAACTATAAAGTTGCCGCTTTCAGTATTAGCACTCATACCATCAATATCAATATCTTGTGGTTTAATACGGCTAAAAAACTCATCTTGTCGAATTTCGCGGTCTTGAAAAGATAACATCGCTAATGCACCAAATGTACCGGCATCACCTAAGTCCCAGTTATTACCAACTGAGCCACTAAATACAGGCGCCCAATTTTCAGTTTTATCAGCATATTCGCCGTCTAGTGAAAACGCTGCAGTTAACTTTTCTAGCTCTAGCGGACGAACAGTTTTAAGACTTACTGTGCCACCTAACGCGCCTTCAATCATATCTGCTGTTGGTGATTTCACAACTTCTACTGCTTTCAAAAAGCTTGAAGGAAAATCTTGTAGGCTGATGCCATCGCGTGAATCACCAATTGTTGAACGACCGTTTAACTCAACGCGATTTTGTGGCAAGCCACGAATAGAAACACTATCACCGACACCAAAGTCAGTGTTGATTGAGACACCCGTTATACGCTGAAGTGCTTCAGCAATATTGTTATCAGGTAATTTACCGATATCTTCGGCAACAATGGCGTCAACAATTCGGCCATCAGTACGTTTAAGTAGTGCTGCAGCTTTGAGACTGCCAAGCATGCCTTTAACTTCAATAACTTCGATATCATCGGTTTTTACTTGCTCTTCAGCCATTACTGAGAATGGTAATGCTAAACCTATGCAAGCAATAGATAAATTATTGCGAATATTTTTTGCTATGAATAATTGCTGAACAGCTGCAGCAAGTTTTGTTTTATTGGTTGTAATTATGTTCTTCATCTTCCCCACCTTGTTTTTTAAGTCTACTAATTATTCAAAGCTTTATCTTAGCCTTTGTTATTTTAAAATTAACGACACCTTAAACTAACCAATCTAACAATAGCCGTCAACAAAAAGATATAACCAAAACCTCATAAAAACAAAGTAAAAAATACACTTTGGTAACAACAATTGGTTAACCATTAATTTTATCAATAGCTTACAAGGAGTAAATTTATATGAATACTATAAATAAATTTACTCCTTGCACGGTTAAATTATTTACTCGCGATTATCTTAGAATATGTAGAAGGTGAAGCAGCTGATCAGAGCTGAGGAGGAGGATGGTAGCACTGGTAATGACCCTTTCAGTACATCAGTACATCAGTACATCAGTACATTTTACAAGTAACGTAACGAAAGCGACTATTAAACCATCAACATTTCTAACAACTGTTGATATGAAATACTGCTATCTAAGTCAGTAGTTGGCGCATTATACGTTTAAGTGCCAAAGATTTTACTGGCTTACGCAAAAACAAAAATTCAGCATCACTGGTATGCTGACGAACACTTTCGGAAGGGTCTGCGGAACAAATTATCGCTGGCAGATGCCACTGTTCAGCTGTGAGCATAGCTTGCACTAAATCCACACCATTTTGACCATAATCAAGATGGTAGTCCGCAATAATAATATCGGGAGACGAATCAGCGTTGACCAGTGCCTGCTGGCAAGACTGTTGATCATGTGCGGTTAACACATTGCAACCCCAATCGATAAGCTGTGATGCCATTGCGGTTAACATCAACTCATCATTATCGATCAACAAAACAACACGTTGGTTAAACAGGTTTTCTGATTCTGCTAACGGTTCTACGGCTTTATTTGCTCGCAAGTCATGACCAATTACGCTATGGGGTATAGTTGACTCACTGGCGTTAACACGGGGAATTTCAATACTAAAACATGTGCCTTTACCTAACTCTGATCTCACGGTAATCGTTAAGCCTAACAATTTAGCCATACGCTCTGATATCGCTAGCCCTAAGCCAAGTCCAGGTATTTCACGGTTTTGTTCTAAACGTTCAAATTCACGAAAAATCGCTTTTTGTTGTGCTAAAGCAATACCAGGACCATTATCCCAAACTTCAACTCGTATCATGGTTTTATTACGTCGTATGCCGAGTAAAATTCGGTTACGGACATGCGATTTATCACCTTGTTTATCATGACAATAATGTATCGCATTAGATAAAAAATTTTGTATTATCCGCCTAAGCATTCGCTTATCAGAGTGCACCAAACACTGACTTAATTGGTAAGAAAAATCGATATTGGCTTGTTGTGCTAGCGCGGTAAATTCATTTTTAAGCGGATTTAATAAATCATCTAGAGCAAATTGATTTTTTTCTATTTTTTCAGAGCTGTTATCTAATCGAGAAATTTCAACTAGATCCGATAATAACGCTTCAACTACATTCAACGAATCATCAATATGCTCAGCTAATGCTGTTAACTCTTCGCCTTGTACTTTCTTTTTTAACATAGAAGTAAATAATGATAAGGCGTTAAACGGTTGCATTAAATCATGACTTGCCGCAGCTAAAAATCGACTTTTACTACTATTAGCCGCTTCAGCTTCTGCTTTGGCTTTTTGTAACTCTTGTGTACGACTTTCAACACGTTTTTCTAAAGTTTCATTCGCTTGTTGCAGTGCTTTTTCTGCTTCAATGTGTGCAGTAATGTCAGAAAAAGTGCTAACAAAGCCGCCACCTGGCATCGATTGACCACGAATTTCTAAGACAATGCCATTAGGCATTTTGCGCTGAAAATGATGGCTATCGCCATTTCTCATATGAGCAATGCGTTTGGCGATCATCTGTGCACTATCGTGATGACCGGAAATAATGCCGCGGGTAATATTATATTTCAGCAAAGTTTCTATCGGTAAACCCGCTTGTACAAAGCCATCTGGATAGTCGAGTAACTGAATATACCGCTGGTTCCACGCCACCAACCTCATGTCGGCATCAATCACACTAATGCCTTGCTCGATATTCTCGACTCCTGATTGCAATAACTCGCGATTAAAACGAAACATTTGGTTAGCTTCATCAACGATACTCACAACATCTTCTAGTGGCATTTTCTCTGCTCTAGACGCCGCTTTCATTACCATACGCGTTGAAGCTGAACCCAAGACACCAGAAAGCTGTAAACGTGTGTATTCCACCAAATTTACCGGCTCAATATCACTATTTAGGTGATTTGACTTGGCAACTTTCATAAAGGCTTCAGCCGAGTCTTTATCAATAAACCGTAATAATAAACTGTAGAGATCTTCGGTACTGAGGTTACGCTCAAATTTACTCTGGCTTTTACGGATAAATATTTCGGCTTGTAATTTTTCACCGACACTGCGATGGGTTAATAACGAAACAGCAACAAAACAAACAATGTTACTCATTAAACTATAAAATACACCGTGACTGGTTAAATCAAGAAAATTTAAGCCAAAAAGCGCCGTAGGTTTTAACCAAGTAATAGCAAATAGGCCATTTTCTACCCATGCTAAATTAGGGGCAATAATGGGCAATAACAAAGTATAAAACCATACTAAACTACCGACAATCAGCCCAGTTAATGCGCCTTTGCCATTGGCTTTACGCCAATATAAAGCACCAATAATCGCGGGAGCAAATTGTGATAACAACACAAAAGACAGCAAACCAATACTCGCAAGATGACTTTGCTGGTTTATGCTACGCTCAAACGCAAAAGCAAATAATAAAATAGCGCTAATGGCTAATCGGCGCTGCTTTAACAATAAGCCAGAAAATTGCGGGGCCCCCGCTTTAGTAAATAATTTAAACTTCAACATCAGCGGTGTGATCACCTCAGTGGAAATCATCGTGCTAAGTACAATAGCTGAAACAATCACCATACTCGTAGCCGCAGCTAAACCACCAATATAAACAATAATACCAAGCCAAGCCTGTTGAAAAAATAAAGGCAAAGTCAGCACATAGGTATCTGCATCAACACTCCCGCCCGGAAAAGTGAGCAATCCAGCAATCGCGATCGGTAATACAAAAATATTAATTAAAATAAAGTACAGCGGAAATAACCAACGCGCGGTTTTTAATTCTTGTGGATGATGGTTTTCAATCATCATCATATGAAACTGCTGCGGTAAAACAAAAATGGTAATAGCACCTAATATTGCTTGCGCTATTGCCAGATAAACGGAGTTATTTTCACTAAACAAAGTATGGCTTTGTTGTTGCGATGCAAGATCAGCAAAGCCATCAAAAACAAAAAAACTGGCAAACAAGCCAACAGCGGTTAGCGCAAACAGCTTTACAACTGAGCTAAATGCTATGGCTAAGACTAAACCTTGATTTTGTTTACTGGCGGCAATTTGCCGAGTACCAAATAAAATACTAAAAACAATCAACACAACCGTCACAACAAATGCCGTACTAATACCCGATTGAAAGGTACCGGTAAGTAAATCAAAGCTGGTGCTTATGGCGCGTAACTGTAAAGCGATATAAGGTACAGTGCCAACTAAAGCGATCAAAGCAACTGTAATGGCTATCTTAGGTGAGCGGTCGTAACGAAAAGCAATAAAATCAGCAATCGAGGTTAAGTTTTGTCGCTTAATAATGTTCAACATTTTTAACAGCATTGGCCAGGCAAGCACTAAACAAAGCATCGATCCAATATAAATCGGAGCAAGCCATGCTCCTGTGATTGCCGCTTGCCCAACAGTGCCATAAAAAGCCCAAGACGTGCAGCTAACCGCTAGCGATAAGCTATAAACCCAAGGCTTACAGCGCCATTGTTCAGGTGATTGATTTTGGCCTTTGTAAGCCACTAAAAAAAGTAAACAAAGATAACCAACAGAAAGAATGGTAACCAACCACGTATCAATAGATAACCAAGCTAACAAATTTATTCCTTTATATATTCATGTCATTGCAAGATGCAGGATTGAGCTGAAGTTAGCAACGTATTTAGGCAAAGCATTGCTTGAAGATAACGACCTTTAGCGCTTTTATTACTTAGCATATCACGCTTATCAGTAAGTTGTAGTGCACTAAGGTAGTACTTATTTTCCGAATTTCCTAAGGTAGTCTAGCCATTCGTTGTTTATCAGCTTAAAAGTTATCATAGATGAAAATTACCAACAAATATGTAGTAGAAGCTATTGTTTTCTTTAGTTATGTTTTATTTGCTATGGCGTGGGTCGGTGGCACCGCTAGCATGCAAAGTATTATGCTTTCACTCGATGTTCATAGCTTAGCCTCAGCGAGTTTTATTAGTGGCGCAGTCACTTTAGCTAAAATTGTCGGTACTTTCATTGCGGCTTGGATAGCGATTAAACTGGGTATCAAATATGCATTTTTCCTCTCTAGCTTACTAATAACGATAGGTTTGCTAACCCCTTATGCGCCAAACTATGAATTATTGCTATTGAGTCGATTTCTTATGGGGCTAGGTGGCGCTTTTATGGTGGTATATTTTAATCCTATTGTTTTACAATTTTTTAAAGCTGAAGAGCGCGCCACCATTAACGGTATTAATGCCGTTGCCTTTAATATCGGAACAGCGATAATTTTGTGGCAAATGCAAAGTATTAATCAACTAAGCGGAGGCTGGCAAAATAGCTTAACACTATTCTCAATTTTCAGTCTGGTTATTGCCCTACTTTGGTTATTGGTTAAGTTTGAGCAACCATCAACAGCAACAAACCAACAAGATGAAGTTTCGGCAAACTACAGTTATAGCCAAGGCTTAAAAGATCGCTTCAACTGGATTTATGGCTTAGCTTACTCAGGTATTCTAGCGTTTTATATATGCTTGTTTACCTTCTATCCCAAAGCAGGCATAGTGCAAAGTAAATGGGTAATAGGCTTTGGCATTATCGGCACTATTTTTGGTATTATTTACAGTAAAAAAGTGCCCGCTCGCTTACCTGTTATTCGTTGGTCGGGTTTAGCTGTTATCGTCAGCACGGCTATTTTTTCTTTTAGCGACCTCTATTGGTTACAAACACTAGCGGCAATTACCTTAGGCTTTTTTATCTTTTTGCCAGTCACTGCATTAGTGTCAATCCCTCATGAATTACCCAAAATGACCGCTGCTCGTATCACTATAATATTCAGTATGTTTTATTCCATTAGTTACATTATATCGACCTTGATCCTGTGGGTATTCGGTGCCTTAGTGGATATTCATCAAGGTGATTACACTTGGTCATTTATTTTAATCACCGCACTGAGTTCAACTTTATTTATCGGTAGCTATTTTTTGCCAGAAACAGCAAAAAAAGCACATGCACAGCAAAAGGGAAATTAATATGCGAGGCAATGTATCAAAAAGCTTAATACCATTACTCGAACAAGTTAACGCTGGGCTTGAGCAAGCTAAGGCAAGTGGAGCAGCATTTGAGCCAGAGATTATTAGACAAAACTTAGAAAATTTATCTGCATACATGTTGCCTGGCCCTGAAGTAAGCTTAGTAACAGACAGCATTTTAACGCTTCAAAATCATCAGCTTGCTGCACGAATTTATCATCCTGAGCCTGATAAACAGCTGCCGGTTTTATTGCACTTTCATGGTGGTGGGCACATGTGCGGTAGCATTGATTTATATGACCCTATCAGCCGAGAGCTTGCCATTGCCGCCCATGCCATTGTTATTTGTCTTGATTATCGCTTAGCACCTGAGCACCCTTACCCGTGTGGCTTGAATGATTGTCAGTACTTGCTAGAAAACTACCCAAGCTTGCTCAATGGCTATCAATATAGTGAACAACTCTACCTTGCTGGCGATAGCGCCGGCGGAGCTATTTGCACTAGCTTGGTAATGAACAACATTAATAATCCTAAGGTTAATATTGATAAACAAATATTGTTCTACCCCAGCGTTGATTACACTATGGGGTGTCAGTCGATTATAGATAATGGTCAGGGATTTTTATTAGAAGCAGATAAAGTACGCTGGTACTTTCAACAATACTTTAACATCCAAGATGCCAATCTTCTCAACACTAGTATTATCAACACCAACCTTGAAGTAAGTAATACTGCAGAAAACTCAACAGTTAGTCGCTTACTAACAAGCGCATCGCCTTTATTTAGTGAATTTACCGCCGATATGCCTAAGACCTTAGTGATCACCGCTGGCTGCGATCCGTTAAGAGATGAAGGAGTATTGTATGCGGAAAAAGCCAAACAAGCAGGCGCGAGCGTTGAACACTATCAATTTAGCGAATTGATCCATGCTTATATGCTGTTATCAAAATTAATACCTGAGCAGTATAAACGTACCTATGAAATCATTGATAAGTTCGTTAGTAAAAACTAGCAACAAGCGAGCTTTAATAAAATCAATGTAAACTCAAAGCTGAATGTAGAAAAGCTTAACGCAGAAAGGGCCGTGTGGCAAAAGGGCGTGCGGAGCAAGTCAGCGCTAAAAATATCAGGGCAGAAAGCAAGCTAAAATTAAACTGCCTTTCGACATAAAAACTATTGATAAACTTCCTAATTGGGCTGCTCAACATTTAGTGGCAGCCCTTTTTTTTTACCTACTTTTACAGTTTATTGTGCGGTCCAAGCACCGTCCATAGGTAAGGCTGAGCCGGTAATGCTTCTAGCACTTTCACTACAAAGAAATAAAATAAACTCCCCTATTTGCTCAGGCGCCATCATTTCTGGTAAAGGTTGTTTCGCGGTAACGAGTTGATATTTAGCTTGCTCAAAAGCGATATTTTTCTGCTTAGCAATCGCCGATATTTGATCATTAATCAGCGGAGTATCAACCCAGCCAGGGCAAATAGCATTCACCGTAACCCCCTGCTCTGCACACTCCAACGCTAGCACTTTGGTTAAACCAACTAAACCATGCTTTGCCGCACAATAAGCTGACTTGTTAACCGAGCCAACTAGCCCATGCACGGAGGCAACATTAATAATTCTCCCCCAACCATTACTTTTCATATTGGGCAAGGCATATTGAATCGCATGAAAGGCAGCAGATAAGTTAATCGCAATAATGGCATTCCATTTATCTAATGGAAAATTTTCTGCACTTTCAGTATGTTGTATACCAGCATTATTAATTAAAATATCAATGCTGCCCATTTGCTCAATAGCGCGCTTAATCAAATGTTCAATACGGGCAACGTCGCTTAAATCGGCATTATCAAATAAAACACTAATACCATATTGCGCTTTAAAGCTATCCGCTAATTCCTGCCCTTGAGTCGCTGACATTAATCCATGCAACACCAGGTTGATACCTTGAGCAGCCAAAACATGTGCGGTGGCTAAACCAATACCACTTGTTGAGCCAGTAATTAAGGCAACTTTTTCGTTAAGCATAACGATTCCTTATTATAGTAATTTGTCTCTAAGGTTATCGTATTTACTTAAATGAATAATTGGCACCTTAGTACCATAGCGTTGTTAATTTCTGACGACGAGCAACGACAGTTTTATTAACGAAACTGATTTACAAAAATGATAGGAATTACTATCAGGTTACTCTCTTGAGTTTGTGGACGTGTATCGAAAAGAGTTACCAACCAATATGACAAAAGGCTCTGGACCAGTTAATGCTAAAGAAGATCGATTAAGAACACTTAAGCGTTGGCTTTCTGAAGAGCTTATTACCGAAAACGAATATGAATTAGAGAAACAAAAAGTTTTAGCTAAATAATATTTCAATTCGCTCAAGTTAACTTTGTTTCAACCCCCAATAACAAAGCCCCCTAATTCAATTGAAACAGGGGGCTTTCAGGCAAAGCAAAACTCAAACCTGTAAGAACAGGGTATTGAGAAAGGCTTATAATTCGAGATCAAAAACCACACTAATTGAAGCCGAAAATACAATATTTTCTTGTAAATAACGTCCCTGCTTCGCCGAACTATCAGCCATACGTGCACTTACGGCATAAAGCTCGTTATTTGCACCATATCTATGATGGCTTTGATTTGAATTCGCATTAATACTATAAATGCGCCCTAAGTCGGCACCAAAAGCATTGGCAAGTGACTTGCCTTTATTTTTAGCATTGTTAACTGCAAGTGCATTAACCTCAGCCTGCAATTTTTTTTCATCAGAAGATTTTAATTCGATATTACGAATGGCATCAATTTTCACGCTTAAGGCAAAATCCATAAAGGCATTTAGCTTATCAATATTATTTAATGTTACCTTTAAGGTGCGACGAGCAATATAGCCTTCTATTTTGTCACGCTCTCCGCGGTTATAAGCGTATCGGACTTCGGTTGAGATATTTGATGCTGAAACATTGTCTTCATCTACGCCAAAATCATCAAGCCCATCAAGTAAGTTATTAACTCGCTCATCGACTTCTCTTTTCGCATCTAGGCTTGTCGCTTGGTTACTCTCAACACTCAAATGCACAACGGCAATATCGGGCATCGCCGTCATTTCTGCATTGCCGGTTACCGAAATATGACGGTTGCCTGGCAAACTGGTATTAGCGAAAGAACAAGTGGAAAGTGTTAACAGCACAGCACAGGTAAATAATTTCATAATATATCCTATTAAAAAGCAATTGCTACCACAGATAAGCTCAACTAAAGCTTGTTGTCTGCAGCACGTATACCCAAGCCACTTGAAAATGCAGTTTCTAGCTTAGCTCCCTCAGGGCAAGGCGATAAAGGGCCACCTCCGGCGTTATTGATTTTGACAATGGAACAACCATTCTCTTCAATCAATGCCTTGGTGCTAACCCTTTTTCGACTTGCACAATCCTGTATTTTCAAGTGGTTTGGGTATATATATCAGTTACGTTGATAAAAACCCTCAACTAAGCATTTAAATTAGCAGTAATTTCTCGGTAATTCAGCATTATTTTATGTAAGAATAAATGAACCTAAGCTGAACAAACAATATCGTTACAAGCATCATGCCCATCTGGTTAGACTTTAAATGTAATTTCATGGTGATGCCAAGCAGCTTTATCGTCAAAATAAACGCTAAACTGCCTAAGGTAAATTGCCCATACAACTGCCGTGCTAACGCTTATTACATCTACAGCAACCAATTAACTGACGACTCAGCGGTTAGCTACTTTTGATGTAACGACAAAGCGCTATAAACAGAAGAATTTGATAATTAAATCAAACTTATCTCGATTTATCAGGTAAAATAATCTACCTTGCATATTTTGCTAAATATATCCCTATGACGTTTCAAAATACAGAGTTTAAGTTTGAAATAACATAGCAATAAACACCGACAACTAGAGTTACCGCTGTAATGACTTACCGAGTACAAACATGATGGAATCTTTTATAGAATCTCTTATTGAAAATAAGACCTTAGTCACCGCTTTATTAGCTATCGTTCTTATCACGGTTAAGTTAGTTATTACTCGCTTTATTAAACGTCGTGCCAAAAAGAAAAAAGTAGATAAACGCTTCACCGTTAATTTATTGAATAACATGTTCAATTTTGCACTTATTTTTATGGTGTTTAATATTTGGTCGGTTGAGATCCAAAAGTTTGCCTTCTCAATTGCCGCCTTTGTGGTTGCTATAGTGCTAGCAACACGAGAGTTTATTCAATGTTTTATTGGCTTTATTTATGTGATCTCTAATCGTCCCTTTCGTATTGGTGATTGGATCCAAGTCGGTAATTATTGTGGAGAGGTCAACTCGATTGACTGGATAAACTTAACCTTACTTGAGGTTAATATTAGTAATTATCAATTTACCGGTAAAACGCTATATATTCCAAATAATCAATTAGTGACAACCCCCATCAAAAACTTAAACTTTCTTAAGCGTTATGCGGTTCATCATTTCACGATAACCCGTGATGGTAGTGTAAACCCATTTGATTTTATTGATGATTTAAAAATGAAGGCTAATAACTACTGCGCCGACTTTAATGATGTTGCCGTAAGATATAACCAAGTCATTGAACATCGACTCGATATCAATATTGCCGGCCCTGAGCCTCATATTGAAGTCGCAACATCCGACATTGGCGATACTCAGGTTATTTTTACTATTTTTTGCCCAACAGAGCGTGCGATGGAAATTGAAAATAAGCTTACCGCTGACTTTATGAATTTTTGGTTTAGCGCCAAAAGCCATAAATAATCAACTCGCTTAGCCAAATAAGCAAAAAAAACAGCAAAGAGCAAATCAGTCATCTTGAACGCTAAACTAGAGGTGACTATTTCGCTCGACATATAGCTTAGAAGTAATGACTCCTGACCACCTTGCAGTCAAATTTAACTTTAACTTTAACTATCATACACTAAGCTCAAGTTCAGCTAATTCTTTGTATATATGTTTCATAGCAATGCTGTTTTCTTGTAATGAGCAATCGCTAGCACTACGCGCAATAAACCCCAACGTTGAAATGTTAAAGTAGGCCGCTATATTCACCCCTGCTTGTTTAAGGCAACGACTACTACACGACTCTTCACAGCCTTCAATTAAAATGACCGGTCTATCTTGAGTTTTTGTTTGTACTTGCTGCTGAGTTGCCGCCATAAGCCATGAAATACAAGACATTTCAGCAATACCGTCGCTATCGAGTGTTAATGCTATATCGTTTGCCATCGTTGCTAGATGTGAACAACCAGAACAAGCGAAGACTAACGGTTTTGTGTTTTTCATTTAAATTACCACTTCAAATTTATCAATTTACTGGCTCCTGTTTATCTATATATCAGGCGACAGCGCGTGTATTTTGTCATTCTATGGCACTAAAAAATAGCTGTTTTGATGTGAATCAAAATTTGGTAAATTTAGGCCATATCAGCGTTATATAGTCATAGCACTTCAAGGGATGACGTTAAAACTATCAAATGATTACCAATTCAAAATGTCGTGTTTTATCAAAGCTTGCTAACGTCGAATTGAATGCAACCCAGAACGTTTTTCACCAGCTGCCAAAGAGCTTGACTAAAAATAATGTCTGTAATCAGCCATTTTGTAACAGAAAATTAACTTTTACTGTTTATTTGTCACTTTAGTCGCTAGAATTAGCGCGCTTTTTCCAAATGGTTATCTGAATGATTTTTCGCCTTATCAGTTTTTTCGCGCTATGTTTTTCAACTTTACTTTCTCATGCTGTCGAACTTGACAGCTTGCACAAGGCAACCTCTGCCAATATTGCTCGTGATTTAAAAAAATACAATATTCCCGGTGCCGCCTACGCGATTGTTAAAAACAATAAAGTGATAGCCATGGAAAGCTTTGGTTATACCGACACGAGCAAAACTCAAAAAATCAACCATAATACCGTTTTCAGGCTCGCGTCGGTTTCTAAACCTTTTGCCGCCACAATCACCACAATGTTGGCACAAGAGCAGCAACTAAACCTATCGGATCCTGTTACTAAGTATGTGCCTAACTTTGTTCTAGCAACCGAGGGGGCGGCTAATAAAATTCAATTAAAACACTTGTTAAGTCATTCAAGTGGTTTAATGCCTAATGCCTATGACAATTTATTACACGAAAATTGGAGTATGGATAAAATCATCAGCCGTTTTGACCGTGTTACGCCTATCTGCCAACCAGAGAAGTGTTACGGTTATCAAAATATTGCTTACGGTTTTTTACAACCCGCTATTGAAGCAAGCCAACCTAAAAGCTACTCAACATTACTTCACGATAGAATTTTTGCACCGCTAGCAATGGATAATGCTTCGGTAGGTATTGATGTTTTTTTACAGCAAAAAAATACCGCTAAACCCCATATTCTTAGAAAAAGAGTCAATACAGGTCAAAAAAACAAGGCAGGAAAAGATATCAAACGCTATGTTTGGCGCACGGTAAAAGTTGCACCTGACTATTATAAAGTGGCGCCCGCAGCAGGCGTAAACGCCAGCATAGCGGATTTAACCAAGTGGTTAATTGCTAATTTAGGACATAACCCTGAAGTGCTTTCACCAGCACTGCTTAATGAGTTAACGACACCGCGTATTAAAACAAAAAAAGACTTACATCGGCGTTACTGGCGCGAGCATTTAACTGACGCGCATTACGGTTACGGATGGCGCATCTATCAATTTAATGGTCATCCTATTATTTATCATTCAGGCTGGGTTGCTGGTTTTAGAGCAGATATCGGCTACTCACCAGAGTTAGATATCGGCTTTACGGTATTAATAAACGCTGAATCGAATGTCATTAACAAAATATCTAGCCAGTTTTGGACGAAAGCACATCAGTTATTTTCTCTTGAACATAAGGAATAAAGCTGACAACTTAAGCTATATACCCAAACCACTTGAAAATACAGGATTGTGCAAGTCGAAA
>TARA_B110000211_G_scaffold213607_1_pt1 | contig 57548 bp, 54 predicted proteins | sample TARA_B110000211 | Tara Oceans TARA_B110000211 (sample SAMEA4397516) | marine metagenome | biome: Polar Biome; feature: [DCM] deep chlorophyll maximum layer (ENVO:01000326); material: water (ENVO:00002006), including particulate matter (ENVO:01000060) such as... | depth 30 m
TGTTTCCATTGCTGGATTTGCTCCGGGAAAAGGCCCTTTTTCCGGCAGTATTCACTTACCTCAACTTCCGACATGGCAGCAGTCTCTATCACTGCAGAAAACTTCTGCTCTGCTGTCCAACTATCTGGCGTATTACTTTTAGTCAAACTGAAATCGGCCTCTGTATACTTATCCCGCCAACCATACAAAGTAGACAGGCTAATACCTTCTCTTTGCGCAAACTGGCGTAATGATAAACCGCTTTCAATCAACTTACTAACCACTGCCTTTTTATGTTCTTCTGGATAATGTCTCACTCATGCCTAACTTCCGCACCCTGTCTAATACTATGAAAAACTGAGGCGACAACTATCCTGACACAGGGGGCCTGCAACATGATCCCTTGACCTAAATAATACCCAACCGCACAACACTAAAATAATAGAGATAGATAAGGTATAAATGTCCATAGTAATTACTCCTCCAGGTATTGTGCAGTAAGTGTATTAACTACTTTTTTCATCATTAGAACGCCTAACAACCCCTTTGAAAGCGCTACTTTTTAAATCACAACTAGTTAGTCTGCTTACCGCTTAATGTCGATGCGAACCCAATCGAATCTATTACGCCTATTGTTAACCATGTTCACATATGCGCTACTTTCAAAATAAACCCACTATTGGTATGAAATATCCATTGTCGTTAAAGCGTCAGAGACCAAAGCCATACAAAAGAACCATTGCCAGAAATGAAAATGAAATTCTGCCTAACCCGTTAAATGAACTTGAGGTAATTAGTAGAAAGGATGTTGAATGGCGAGTAGAGATTAAAAATCTTTTCAAAAAGGATAAAAAGTTTAGTAACCGCTTTGAGAATTAATACACATAAGATAAATCAACCAATCTTGCGGGGAGTGCAATGCTAACTGAATCTACACATCAAAAAGACTTAGCTGACACAGAAAAAATGCTTATCACCCTAGCAAAAGAGGACGCTCTTGTTCAAAAGAAAGTGGTCATAGTCATCATGGAAAGAGTAGTTCAACTATGGGTAGAGTTGAAGATTCAATCTTCTCCTCATGGTAACTGGGAATTTACAGAAAGCGATCGTCATGAACTACATCGGAAGCCCAGACAGATTAAAAATCTACTAGGCATCATAGAATCTCGTGCGAACAGTCTCCACTAACGCTGCAACTACTAGAGTAAGACCAATGATTAAAAACTTAGCCTATTACTACAGACTCATCTCTTACAAACTCTCACTAGAGGGGGAAGATAACGACGATGCTTATAATGGGCATTCTGTTTATCATAATGGCAAAAACGTCAGTCAATTTAGCATGGACGGGATCGCCGAAGGTTACCCAACAATCACCAATGTGAAGCTGTCGAAAAAGCAGATGAAATTAAAAGAACGGGAACTTGAAAAGTTACAAAAGTTAAAAGAAAAAGCCCAGACAGAAAGAGAGGAATATAAAGAAGGTAAACGAAAATCACTGTGGCCAGCCTCTAAGAAAAAAGCAATAGAGGCGTCATAACATTCGTTTTTTAGTCAAATAGAAAAAATTTTTTTATTACATATCATCAACACCGCCATGAAGGGTGTCTCTTACAAAGATACCCCTACTCTCGCGGGCCTTTTTAAGGCCTTCATTAATACACATCAACATATCATCGTTTGGATAGTTCAGTTTTACTTTAAACATTAGCCTCTTTGTCTCTTCTGGCCATTCTTTTCTTGGTTCACTAAACCTTCCGATCTTATTTGGCATCTCGGTCAAAAAATACGTTTTAGCCATGGTCTCACAACTGACCTGTTGGGCAGATGCAAATGACGATACTGACGCCGTAAGGATCATGCTGCATATCAATGTTGTCTTCACAGTCATACTTTTCCCTTAGTAGGTTAATTTGAACCTCAAGAAGTGTATTAAATCCTTCGGCAAACCAGTTTGATTACTGTATTTAAAAAAGTAGCGAAATTCTGAAAGTGAGTTGAAATAGATGAAAGACTCATAAACCTATTTTTGCATTATGAATATTCAACAAACGATAAGAAAAATCATTGATGGCGTTAAGACACATTTAGCTGACTTTGAGGTAAGAGATAGCCAGTTGCAGTTTATGGATGCCATTACCGATATTTGTGAAAACAAAGACAGCCCGAATAACATCATTGCCGAACTGCCGACCGGCACAGGTAAATCGTTAGGTAGTCTTATCCCAGCTTTGGCTTACACCCAGGTCACTAACGAAAAGCGAAGTAAAGACGACACAATCAAGATCTGCTATAGCACAGCCACTATTTCGCTTCAGAAACAACTTCTAAGGGATGTAGAACTTCTTAGGGCTTCTGGTGTTGATTTTAAGGCTCATATTGTTGTGGGTCGAGGTCGTTTCATTTGTAAGCGAAACGCTTTGGCATTAATGAGACCTGATAGTGAACAAGCCAACTTGCTTACCGAACAAAATAGTGGCGACAAGAACAATGACGTCGGCCTGCCACCACCTGAAAGCACGACAATCAGCGAGGTAGAAAAAACAAAAGTAAAGAAAGCGATTTATCAGCTTAAAGACGATGAATGGACAGGCATTGTTGACGACTTAGACAGAGAATTGACCATGGAAGATAGAACGTGGCGACGGGTACGGGCTGATGCAAACACCTGCAATAGACAGTGTCAATATTGGGGTAGTGGATGCCCATTCGTGAAAAACAGAATGGATACAGAAAGTGCAGACGTTATTATTACTAATCACGCTATGGTCTTTGCCGACTTAGAGAAATCCGCCATTTTGCCAGCGCCAGAAAGAACACTCCACATCCTCGATGAAGCGCATCATTTAGTAGATAACTTCCACGGGACTATGGAAAGAAAAATGTCGTTTAGCGCGCTTTATGACACCTGTACACGTCAACTTGGTGCTATCTCGACAGGCATAGCAATGGGTTCGGAAATAGCTGATATTAAAAATCACGAGCATGAGGTTAATCAACGACTGGTTCGCGTTCGTGACGCCCTACTTCCTTTTATGCAATTCCTAGATGATAGGTATCACCAATATGCAGAAACGCTTCCCGTGTCTGAACGGGACAAGGCCATATGGAGACTTGATACTAACTATATTACGCAAAGTGGCATGCTGGACAGTATGCACGTTATTTATGATGACTTAGTGGTTGTAAGGCAAAAAATTGCTTCAGTTATAGAGGAAATTAATGCAGCTGATAAAGAACTGAACATCGATGAGGCGCAAGTAATAGGTCAACTTGGTGTACACCATAACAATATAGATAGCAGTTGTACTTTGTTAACCATGTATCTTAATGCGAAAGATACGGACGCTTTCTGGTATAAACGCCATCAAGCAAAGGGAAGTGCTTCTGCCACTCTCTTTGGCGCGAAAGTCAATGTGTCTGAGGACATGAAGGCGCTCTTTTGGGAGCGTATCCACAAATCGATTGCAATGTCCGCCACCCTTTCAAATGATGGTGCTTTTTCATCTTTTAATCATGAGTCTGGACTAGCTCAACCCTCAGCCTGTGAATATCGTTTTAACACGCCTTTCACAGAGGCATTTCAATATTCTAGCTTACATCTTTATCCAGATTTCCCCGAGCCAGATTGGAGAAATGAAACTGCTCATTCACAGTCTATTGTCGATGAACTGATTCGCTTTATGAGCTATCACAGGGCCGGACTTCAATTGTTCGTATCAAAACGACAAATGAATGAAGTGGTTTCGTTACTGCCACCTGCCCTTCGAGAATCTACGCTTGTGCAAGGCGTTGACGGCGCAAGAAGCCAAATCATAGAAACGCATCGAAAAAAAATTGATAAGGGGGAGTTATCACTATTGATTGGTGTTGCCTCATTTAGTGAGGGTCTAGATCTAAAAAAGCACTATCTAACCTTTGTAGGCATCGCCAAATTATCCTTTGGCTCATTCAACGAGCCAAGAAAGATCACCGAGTCTGAAAACCTACAAGCTAGTGGTGGAAACCCTTTCATGCAACTCACACTACCTTGCGCAGAAAAAGCTTTGCAGCAATCAGTAGGCCGCTTGATACGGTCGATTGAGTGTCGAGGCGAAGTGGCTATTTTTGACAAACGTATTTTGACAAAGCGATATGGTGCCGGATTACTAGAGCGACTACCGCCGTTTTATCGTGAATTCCATACCAGACAGCAACGGTATGGGTAAAAAGTAGCGGGGTTACAAAGTCACTATACGATAGAAATATAAAACAGATTGAGGAAGTCGCCATGATGGGTAACGCAGCACTAGCTAACGATGTAAACATCTTTGATGCAGTCATTATTATAGATTGGAGTGATAACAATCACCTTGACGAGAATGGCAATGTGAAACCCGGCATTTATCGTGGTATGCCAGATTATGTTTATCACTCAACGGGTGGTTATTCCTCAAGCCTGTTTAAAGAAATGGCAACGAAAAGTGCTTTTCATGTCAAGCGCAAATATTTCGATAAGAAAGCCAAGCCCATTACGACCGCAACCCAGAAAATCTTCAACTTTGGCACGTTGACACACGAATTGTCTTTGGAAGCGACTCGCTTTTACGACCATTACTTCAAACTACCTGAGAACGTTGGTTTTGATTCCTTCACTACGGATGAATTGAAAGCGAAAGCAAAAGAAATGGAGTTAAAAGTATCGGGAACACGTGACGCACTGAAAACACGGATTAATGATGCTTTGCCAGAGGGTGCAAAAAAGATTTGGGAATATGAAGATGAAGTAGAAATGCTTATCAATACCCACTGTGCTTGTGAGCGTCTAGAAATAATCAAAGGTGAAATGACAGGGCGAACCACACTTTACAACGCCATATGGAATGATCCAAACAACCATGAATTCACTCTCCTGCCTATTGATTACGATACATGGGTACACGTTCATGAATTATTCGATGCCTTGATGGGCAACCCCTACATTTCAGTAGGACTTGCAGATGGTGAAGCTGAGTTGTCTTGTTTCGCCATCGAGCCAGAAACAGGCTTATTAGTAAAATGCCGGTACGACTTCCTTAATCGTTTCGGTCAAGCATGGGATGTCAAGACAGCACGTTCAGCGGAAGATCGCGCATTTACCTATCACGCTAATGATATGGGCTATGACCTGCAAGATGCCTTTTATCGGATGGTGGGCGCATTGTGTGGATTAGCTATTAATGCCTTCATCTTTGCTGTGGTCGAAAAGGACGTTCCCATCGCTGACGCTAAAGAGTATTCGCCTAACACGCAGATGCGTGCAAAAGAAAAACTGCGTCATTACCTAGATAAATTCAAAAAATGCTTAGATACGAATGAATGGCCTGCCTATAAAGCGGAGCCGTCCATTACTCAAATGGAAAATAATCGAGGTTTTTAACATGCAAATGATTGACCCAGCACACGCTATTACTCCTCCACCTTTGGGAGGTCTGAAGACAGAGTTTACAGGACTGTTGGCTGCAAAACGTTCGCGGCTTAAATTTGATGATGAATGTCGATTTTTTCAGAATCAATGGTTACGAACAGCGCGAGCAGGAATGATGTCACTTGTTCCACTCGAAGAGGTGCAAGCGGAATTCATGAAAGCACCAAAGTTGGGGCTATCGTATGATCCAAGCAAAATGCAGGCTTTTTGTATTGCTCATTTTGATGATACCGAAGGCTATTTCAGACCTCGTTTCTACCTCGGTTATAAGGGTATGTATCACTTTATCGCACAAGATAAAAATATCACGCTTACGCATACAGAACTTGTCTTTGAAAACGACGAGTTTGTTGATAAAGGCCCTAATGCGATCCCTGAGCACTCAAGGAAATTAAATGCGAATCATAGGGGGAATATTATTGGGGGGTATTCTTACTCACTAATCGCTAAAAGCAATTTCGTTATATGCACTATTCTTGGCGCAGAGACCATGCAACAGATTGAAATGGGTTGTGTTAACAATGGTAGTCAAGCGTGGACGGGCCCGTTTGTTAATGAAATGCGGAAAAAAACGGTTACACGCAGGCATTTTAATGACTTGCTTCCCGTGCTGGATTTAAGTGTTGAGCTTGAAGATAGCAATATTCTTGAACCTACTGGCTTTGAATTGGAGTACGCAACCCATGGCAGAGAATAATTATGATTATGTCTTAGCAGACTTGACGACGGCAGAAAAGGAGGTCGCTACTAAGTTGATTTCGCATCATCGTAATTTGTGTGATGCAAGGAAACAGTACACAAAAAAACGTCAGTTTGGTCTTGAAAACATTCATCCGATTGCCTTTAAGCAGCTGGTTGAAGATAGCATTGCCGTTATCGAACTGGCGCCACCTGCACTAAAAAACGATTTAACATGGTTGAATTGGGAAATATTGGTGTCAGAGATTACCGGTCGGCTGGAAGGTATGATTATCACAGACCCAGTCAAAGTGTTATCGAATGTGACTGGCATTGTCGATGCCAGGCTTGAGCGTTTCAATCCTGACAGCGGCAGAAATGTCATCGTGGATATGAAAAAAGGTATTGTTGAGATAGATAGCGAAATTCCAGATACTGACGCCAGTTTGAATGTCACAAGTGGTAACTCTGTTCCCTATGGCATTGTACTGCAGTGTGGACTGTCATCGAGCGATACCGAAGATATCCATTATCAAATCGACGATATGGGAAGCATAGAACTCAATGACGCAATGCAGGCCTGCTACACCGCTATTGGTCAACTGCATCAGAAAAACGCCGTAGAGGGGCTAGCCAATCACGTGGTGTTTATGCGTTGTCTCAAGCAGTTAAAATTTAATACCTTTGAATATGCACCGTTTTTATTTGCTATCCATGATACCTATACCCGTTACTTTGAAAGGAAAAAATCGCACGAACAAACAATGCGAAATAAGGGTAAGCGAAATGAACGTCATGGCTTTACTGAAACCGAAATGATGATGAGGGCGCTAATGACGCCTGAAAACATTCATAAGGCTCAGCAAAAACTCGCCTACTCACTAGAAAAGAGAGGTTTACAGCAGAACGATAACGTCATCGACATAACCACGTTCAAACAAGAACAAATCAGTGAGCAAATAAATGCGATGTTTGAACCAGACCACCCAGATACTTGGTAACAATAGATAATGCCGGCGGTAAAATGAATACACAGAAAGAATTATCAACGTCTGAGATACTGCAACAGCAGTATGTCATGCGCCGACGTTCAGAAAGTGGTTCATACCATTATGACCAATTGAATGTGTATTTTGATGAATCATCTAATGATTATAGAAGTCGTTGGTTTAGTGGTCGCTCGCGAAATAGCATGTCTTTTCGAGGCGATGCTACGTATGCTCTAGAGTCACTGGTTGAGGAGCGTGTGGCCAAATTTATAAGCCAGGGGGAAGAAAATGGCTATGAGTTGATAGACAGAGTCGTCTGTAACTTCGCAGATGTTCCGTTCTCTAAGTTTGCAGGGGCTAAACTTGCTCCTGTCTCGTTGGAAAAATTAAATAAAACTCCCGAATGGACAGATCCCGCTCATACAGTATTTATTCCTTATTATCACGGAGAGCATGTCTGTATCCGCATTGGGATGCAGGATGCGTTCTCTGTTCAATGCATGAATGATAAGGGGGTTATCATACAACTTAAGCCAAAGGATGAAGCCAAACTTCGTCAGATGGTGAGACTTCAGGAATATGAAACCTTTGTTATTGAAGCAATCCTGACGCCACACGGGATAACCTTCTTAGACCTTCTGTGTGTCAATGGGATTGCATTAAAATGGCCATTTAGAAAAAGAATGGCCCTGCTATCTAAGTTAATCAAAGACCCGAAGATTTTGACTGGCCTTTTGAGTCCCGCCAATATCGATGTCTTTACCCCCGATATGACTATGCGCATTAATCCTACAAAACGTCCAATTAGTGGGTATGCCGTAAAGTCACTCAAAGCACCGGTGAATCTTGACGATGTCGTCATTACACCAACCATTGAACAGTATTTCATCGTTCGCGTTTATCCTTCACACAACCGGGATGTCCAAGAGCGTGAATTAAGAAATAATGGCCTGCAGAAGTTGTCGCTGCTTATTCCAGGTGAGCAAAACAATCAACAGTGGGTTCAGGTTGGTACGATGATAGCTAAACTTGGCCACGAACAATTTCACCTTGTTAAATGTGACGGCATCAAAAATGGCATTCTTATCAATCCTAAGCCCTTTAACGATCCTGATATGTCAGAATACCTGCGAGAAGAAAATGCGAGCACTCTCGAGCATCTTGATAGGAATTGGGCTTTGACTCTAAAGCACGAACTCAGCAGTCTAAGTCATTAAGGCTATTGAAGTTCCCTGAAGCATCACGATAGTATGGGTGCATATCTCTTGAATTAGCGGGAGAGTAAAGGATAAAGCAAAAGCATGGAACATAGGAAAAACAACAAGGACGGTTACAAAAAAATCTTTCCAATGTCGTTATTTGAAGACGCCACGTTCTGTCACTACTGCGGTAGAACCGTTTCCCCAGACTTGGCCTTGCAATGGGACCATGTTCCCGCGCTCAATGTAAGAATTCCCGAGGAATATGGCGTTGAGTTTGCTATTCGCAAGACTCTTGTTCGTTCATGCTCAGAATGCAATAACCTAGCAAGTGACACACCTCATCTAGATTATCTCGAACGGCACATTTGGCTTAAAGCAAGCTACATACGCAGATATAAAACCGTGCTAATCAACTCAAATCCCGATGATAAAGACGAGCTTGTCAGTGTCACTGGGAAAAAGAGTTCACTTGGGTTTCAAGAATTGCTAACCATGTTAGGTTTTGGCCTGAAATCAGAAGAGCTCATTGATTCTGCTATTCTTAAAGTAAAAAATAAACCTTCAGGTCCATTAATTGAATCCCTCATAGCAGAGCACCTTGCTGGTTCACCACATGAGATTGATGAAGAGGACAAAGAAGAACCTATTTATAACCCACCACAAAATGAGGATATCAAAAAACAACAATTAACCACTGTGTTCCTTCGTGACTTTCTACTCGATGAGTGGATTGCAGGACATAAAATCAATAGCGCTGATATGCTCCGTGAATGGATAATTTCACATCCAGGCAGAGCGTTCGGTCTAGAGCTTCGATTAGAGGACATAGCGTTAGTTGAAGGTATTTTTCACAACATTGTCGCTCAGGTAGAGAAACTTTACTTGTCTGAGATTAAGAGCGAGACATTTTCAACTTCGATAGACGATGACGATACTGAAGACAATGAAGATATGGAAAAAGAGCCATTCGATATACCGACAATTATAAGTAAACAGTTTAAAAAACCAGACGCCAAATCTGAGTATCAAATAAAAGCTTATTTAAAAAAGCATAAAAATGACATCATTATGGCATTCATGATGGCCGTTAAGGGAAAGCATTACGTCAATGGTGTCATTAATACTGACACCACAGAACTATTGAATAAGGAAGAGTTTTTAGTTTTTATCAGAAACTCTGGATTAGACAGAAATACTTTTTTTTACTTCATGGAAGATAAATCTTTCAAGGCCTATAACGTACATTTCCCAAACAACCCCGAGCATTTTTACTCGTTAAAAAACATCTGGTAGAGGTTGAGAACACAATACAGACTGTACGGAAAAAACTAGCAAAATAACTTAGAACGGACTCGTTTATTTTTAGTGCCATATTTTGGCTGAAGCGCGGTTTGCATAGTGTTTCCTACCTAACATATCTATTAACTTTCGCTATAATCACAGCAGATAAAGCGGCACATCCAAGAAAATTGGGTGTTATCGAATTAGGCTAAGCTATTTTGACCTTTGTAATTTCGTATAACATAGTAAGTGCAATCATGAGTGGTGAAATATCCTGCTTAATAACATTCTGCACTGGTCATACATTTAGGGGTACAGCCGGTGGTTAGCTCCACGATGGTTAAGAAAATTGCTGGCCGGTTCAGAACTTCATAGAACTTGGTTAAGTGGATATCTAGGTTTTTATGAAGGTAGAGAAGCACATATGGTTTGTCAGATTCCATATACCAACCCTCGGTAATCACACTAATCCAGCCACATGCCAATCTGCTTATTTATTGCCAAACTCTTTATCAAATTCCTCTTTTTCATCCGATAGTAGGGTCGCTGATTCTACCTTGTAATATTCCTGACATTCTGGAATACATATTTCATCATTACCATCACCACCGTCCGCCCAGTAATAGCCAATGATGTCTGAGTCACGTCCAAACAATTCATGTAAGTGCAGCTGCAACGTATGTTGGAATTGAAAACTGTTACTGTAGCCCGATAACTTAAAGCATTTGCTAAGGAACTTTGGTAAGTCCTTAAAGTCATCAGGCCTTTTTATACCGCGCCACACTTTTGATGAAGAAAGCTTTAAACAGTACCTGGAATTTGCTGGTGAATTGGCGTTTCTCATGTAATGCCATGCGTATGAGCCAGCATAATGCATGCTCGTTGAAAACCATTTATTGCCAATGAGTGTTAGTTTTGGTATGTCGACGCTGGTGTCAGAGGATTGACAGCCGTGATAAATGCAGCGTGGCAGTTCAACGATTTCCCAATTTTTAATTTCATCCAGTAGGTCTTGGGATATTTCCATCTTGGGTTGAAACCTTGATGTCTTTTTTGTCTTGTTAACTGGCGCATTGGCCATGGTGTTATTATCTCTATTCAGTGAAGTATCATCACCGCTGTTAACTGTTTTCTTTCTAGAAAACAGCGACGTTAAGCATTTGAGCATTCATCACCTCAATTTTCTGTAGTACTCGTATTCCTTAAACCAGTCCTTTGAGCCTTCAGTCATGTGCCTGGTTCGATTAAATTCAGTAAGAAACGTGTCGTTGTCTTTCGTGTTCTTTAGTATTGTGAGTAGTTGAGGAACACTGAAAAAACGGCAGTTGAAGAAAGGATTGTGGTTGTCTTTACAATAGCACTCGTGAAAAAGATCGGTTTCATACTGGGATCGGAGTTCTTCCAAGTATTTATTGGCCTTCTCATCTTCTTCCTCATTGCCGCTTTGTATCCTGGCGTTGATCAACGTTTTTAGTATCATATTGACGAAAGAACCATCTTGTAGCCCGAAGTAACCAAATAATGTCAAGGCAACGCGCTCTACGTTACGGCCATTCAAAGATAGCTCTGTTCCGTCCTTAAAGATTAATTTGTCTTGCTTTCGCAAGGTATACTCATGAACTCCTGTCTGCGCAAGCGCATGGAAGAGTGACTGTGATACATCAATGATTGACTTCATTGTGTTTCCTGCCCGAGAGAAGGATGTCAGTGTCTTTCTTTTGAGCTCAAGAAAAATAATCGTGTCGTCTGTTTCAATAATAAAGTCACATTCACGTTCTTTACTTTCAACCTTCAGGTCTTTGCGTATAGCCTCGCTAACTTTGTATTCTTTTCCAGCATAGAACGTAACACCATGCTTCGTGAGCAAACTGCTGACAAGCTCTTCTGCAATATCGCCGACTATATTTCCGTTTTTTCGATTTGGATTGAGTTTTTGCTCAAGCGAGAAGTAGAACCCAAAATTGCAAAGTGTAGGGTTAACGTAGCAATAATTTTCGCCTGTTTTTACAAACGGCTTCATGAAGTAATTTCGCTGACTAATATCTTCAGGCTGAAGGTATCCTCGGTTAAGTTTTTTTGCATCTTGGGATAATTCGGTGAGCACAGCTTCGATTTCATCTAAGGTGTACTTCAAACCTAGCTGATGCAGTAGTTTTTGGGGAGTAAAGAACAACGGCGAATCATGCGTAGCCTGTTTTGATGCCCATTGAAGTAAATCAATATGGATAGTTGCGTCAAAGCCTTTAGTTGTCACTAGCGGTGATGCAAACTGACCTTCAATCATTGCTATCATGTGCTCAGCATTAATTTGGTCAAGCGCGTAATGCTGGTCATACAATATTTGCTTTTGTATCGCCGGCAGTATGGTGTTGTGAGTATGGAACATATCTTGATACGCGTTGAACGTTTGTAAATCATGAATACAGAAGTACAACTGCGCTAACTCCACGCATTCATCGTACCATTTTTTTAGTTTTTTAGATTTTACTGGCTCATGTAGATTGGCCAGGCTCAAATTAAACACATAACCCCATGGGATGCTGGGTTCAATTTTTCCATTTGGAGAAGGTGAACGTCGAAAATAGTAGCGCTTAGTTTGCCTGTTATAAATGTCCCCCATTAAGTGAAGCGTGTTTTCTAACGCAAAATACCCCATTCTGTTAAATCGATAGCTCAAGGCTTCCAACAAACGATCTTTACTGTCCTTATCAAACTCAACGCGGCCGAGTTTAATACGAATCTTATACCCCATGCCGATGAGCGTCTTGGCAGCGTTTGCAATGATAATGTTTTGATTATTATTACTTAAAGCCATGCGCTTATCGCTGTCGTAATCACATAGAAAGACATATGCCTCAAGCAGTGCTTTTATCTTTCTCCATTGCTGTGGTGATGATGGATAGTGTTCTGTTACGCCAATGTAATACCGCAGTAATCGCAAAAAAGTGTGGGCATGGCCATGTTGTTTTTCATCAGCGATAAAATATCTCAAAGCGATATGACTTTGTATGGTATCAAAATCGTTTGCTGGTAATGCTTCGCTTGCTAACAAGTTCTTTATATGTGCTTCAAGATGCTTTTTCAGGCCTTCTTTTGTTAGAGGCGACGGTACATCAAATTCGAATAATTCGGCGATGTCTTGCGGTTGCGTAAACTTCGTCGGTACTAGTTTCCATTCTTGATCATTGCGCTCAAACAGTGAGATTAGTTCAACCATAATTTTCGCTCCCTGAAAATGCTAAAAGTTAGTCAAATTGTCGGCTGTCAATTAGCGCCTGTATATTTGCAATATTATCGAACGTCGAAACAGCAGATAGCCCGTCCGTGACGTAGTGTTCATATTCCTGTCGAGATATCTCAACCATATTTTCGGCAATCGTTTTTATTAGGGTGCCAACAGATTCAGGGTCGATGTCTGTCCCTTTAAACAGTTCACTATTAAACCAACTTATCTCTTCATTTTCCTCAGCAAGCAAGGATTTAAGCCTGTTTTCTGTAAGGCGTAAACTCTCAATTTCATGCCTTAACGTTGCCTCATCAACATCTTCACAGTGTATTTCAGTCATTAAGTGGGAAACGCAATGATTGACGTTATGTCGCGCTACGTAACCGCCACGCTTTATACTTTGCTCATCACATCTAACAAACGAGTATTCGCTAATGATAGCTGCAATTCTACTTTTTGTTAGTTTTCCAGACATACAACTGTATCCTATACGCTGAAAAATGCTGTTAAAAACTTTCTCTATTTCACGCTCAAGCGGTTTTATTTTCGCGACAAACTTTTCCTACTTTATTCATTCAAAAGTTCATAACTTTCGATTCCAAAACCGCCTTGTTAAGTATACCCCTCAGTTTTATAACTCTTTTTTCTTGTTCCGCATTAAGCTCTAGTTTAGAAGAATCCAAAATAGTATCTAAAAAACCACGCAAACTGATTGCAATGTCCCATTTTCTTTTATCATTTTCAGATTTATCGACGGTTTTGCACTCATCTTCGACTCGCGACATGAACGAATGAAATCCTACTCGTTGTTCTTTAAACTTTATTCCTAGGGTTCGCAACTCACTCGGGATATAAGACATCGTAATTCCTACACTACAAAAACAAAGAAAGCAGCCACGGCTGGTGCCACCATATATGTTATGCGGAGAGCCCTTCGCTTGGCACTGTTCGCATCATTATCATATTTGGCGTATTGCCTAGCCATTGCTTTTGAATCGTCATCCGGCCAAGGCGTTTCACCACTTGAATCAACGACAAATTTGCCAAGGTATATTTCGCAAATTACAGCCAGAATTACCCAGCCAATTAGAAAATTCACAAACATCATGTTTCCAATATCAGTAATTTCGTTATTTAATTGGCTTGCTAGTATCGATCAGGACAGAGCGATATGTTCCAGCAGGGAGCAGCCTAAAAGGGAACGTCTTACAATTGCCATTGTATTGGCGAAAGTGATTTTCTTTCGCAACAGCAAGAATACGGTAGTTCATTATTACTTCTCCTTTGACTGCTTCGTGTTCAAAAACAGGTATCCAAACTCTAGGCATTCCTTCGACTCCTTGTTTCCCATTAAGCTATTTAGCTGTTTCAAGAGGTGGTACGGGAGTGAGGTCAGACAATTTCCACACTTCCCACTTATCTACTCCGATGTCAGGAGTATAAAAATAGTCACCAACACAATGACCCAACATTTGAAGTTGACCACTTGATGTTTGCATCAGTACTCTTTTGCCTTTATCAACACCTAGAGGCCAATTCTGCTTGCGTTTTAAAGCTGCCATATTATTTCCCATTACACCGTTAAATCAGATGCTTGTGCTGTTTTATGAAATCAATATTGGTGTCAACTAGGAATCTCTTGCAGTCTTCAATTGCGTCTTGTGCTGCCATTATTCGAGAATCAATACCATTAAGCCTTTTCGACCAATCCAGCAGTTGAGTATCAGTGAGTAAAGAAGTGTCGAGTGTGTCAAGATCATCAAGTAACGCAGGCATTTCATCATGGAGAACTTCTTTTATTACATTGAATGAACTGAACGACCTTACGCCATAAATTATGCCTACAGGAATATTAATCATAAACTGTTGCTTTTCACTAACACTTAGCTCTCTCTTAAGTCTTTCTTCTTCCAAAACAATATCAGCCTCAGATGCTTTAACTGTGTCAAAGACCTTCTCATCACCAGCCTTCGCTCGCCGTTCTAGCTTTACTCGCAATGCTCCAGTAATGCTGCCTTTGTTGGATTTGATGTCTCTTACTCTACAAAACAATTCCAAACCTTCCGGTTTCCACATACGGGCCACACGCTCGCGGATATAATCAAGCTCACCAATTCTTCGCTGTATATTTTCTCTGGCATTGCGGAGGTTTATGTCCTTTTTGAAAATACTTTCCAGCTCTTTAAAGTCCACTCCAAAGTGATTTTTGCCGCATTTGTGACCAATATTGGTCTCAATGTTATTGGCGCACACTACTAAATAGCCCTTTTTATGTGACGTATTGCATGAGCTAAGCCCACAGTGATTTTCATCACTAAAATCATATTTTCCGATAATTCGTTTCAGCTTGATTTCAGTCGGATTTACTCCTCTCTTGAAGCCCGGCCTCTCGAATACTTCATCCCAGCTTTTGAGGTTAATGACTGATTTTCCGTCTTCAGAAAGTATGTTCACGAAAACTGTTCCCTATTTCTTTGTATTGAAGAGCGGCTTCAATAGTTTTTCGTAGTCTCTGGTAAGGGCTGTCAATAGTGAAAAACCACTAACCTGCAACAAGTAAGGTTTAGCTTCTGGCCAAATCCATCCAGATGTAAATGCTAATATGATTGAAATACAAAATGTCCAGCCAAATACTGCGGTCCAGATTTCGTATTTGGGGGAATCATGACTCCCGCCAGCCAAATTTGCGAGCATAACTATTACAGCGGGTACAATCTGCGTCATGAAATCCATATCTCTTTCTCTCCATATTTATCACTGCTCTTATTCTGCCGTTAATGAGTCGATCTTCTTTTTGAAGAAATGTGTCAGCAACTGCTGAGAACCATCAAATATGACTTTAAAAGGAGCCTCTTTAAATCCATCTTTCAATTTTGCTAAGACTTCTCGATTGTTTAATGCTTTTGCGAAATCATGACCTTGCTGTGTAAGTCTTAGTTGAGCATCAAAAATAGTTATGTCAGAAGGTGATGAATAATGCAGACCAAGACTGCTAATAGGGCTTGAAATCATGTCGTGCCTGCTTATCAGTCCGTTTTCGACTAACAGCCTAAAGTGAAAGACAAACTCGTTGCTGTCCTCTTGAAGCACAAAACTGTTCCACAGTTCAACAAAGCTAAGTTGGGGTTGCTCACAACTTTCGAACTTGTCTAATATCTGCGCTGTATACTCGATATTTGGTTTCATCCCTATTACCTTTATGACTAAATTAGGCCATCGCACTCGGGCGCTGGTTATTAGTAACAACCTGAACATCCATAGTAAGTTGCTCATTTTCATAATGGGGTTTGAAGCGAAAACCTATTTTATATAGGCAGGTCATCAGCTTATCGATAGAAAATTTCTCTATCCGACCATTTACAAGGTCGCTTACTCTTGGTTGGGTGATCTCCATTGCCGCCGCAGCTTGCTTCTGGTCCCACCCTTTCGCATTCACTATATCTCGAATGGCAATCATGAGGTCAGAGCGTGTTTGTAACTCTGACGCTTCTGCTGCATCTTCCGTAAGGGCGTCAAAAATATTGCTGTATTCTAATGCCATGTTTAAATCTCTTTGGTTAACTAATAAACAGCTTATATCAATACTGATATTTATACAAGCCTTGATATATTAGTCGTTAATTTCTTTCATCATTAGTTTGTAGCGTTTTTTGGCAGTATCCATTGCCTTCCGATCAACGCCGTTGGTGGTCTTGGTGAATGAATGAAGTATGAACACTGTATCAGCGAATTTAGCAACATAGACAGTTCGGTAAGCTGGCCTGCCATTTTCAATTAGCTCTACAGCGCCAATTCCTACGCTGTCTTTCAGATGCTTAAATTTACTGAACGGCTCTTTATTCTGACAAATAGCGTTTAGGTCGTTGGCAAAACGTTTTTGAATAATTTCAGGCAAGGCAATAAATTCTTTTTTTGACTGGTTATTAATGAATTTAAACTTCTTCGTCATAGCATAAATCTTCTTCTCTTCTTGAAGCTCTCTAACCGTTTGAGCTTGCGTTCTGCACGTTCCTCAAACCAGTCGTATATAGGGCTTAACTGAACATAGTCCATTGTCAGGATATGCTTTATAGACTCTTCACTGAAGCCAGTGATTATCATTATATCAGTTGTACTTGCGCCATTGCGGTACATCTCAATAACACACGTTCTTATGAGCGATATGCGCCTTACTCCGTTATCCCATAGACTTGCTTTCATGATAAATGAATCAAGTAGCTTGTTCATCGAGTGGGGACTAATTGAATTTCCGCGACTCTGCGTATTAAATGACTTAAAACTATCATCCACAAACAAAGGAGCATTGGGATCTAACCCGCTGTAGTGTTTATGAGGATAGCAGTTGATTTTTTTCTCAATCAACCAACTGAAGTATGCCTCAAAAGCTTTCATTAACTCAGGATTGCTAAGCACAATTGGCCGCTCAAAACCATCACGCGCTATTTGCTCAGGCAAAACCAATATTTCGTTTAACTCTCCCTCTGGTGTTACAAACAACCTGTTTGTAACAAACGTCAGTTCAATTTCTCTGAGGCCAGCAACCGCAGCGAGTAAAATTAATAATTTGTTTCTGTGCCGAAGTTCCGTATTCCGGCCACAGTTCCGACTCACAAGCTGATCCCACAACTCGCTATTTGATAAAGGTCTACCTTCCACAAGTACGCAATTTTTAGTAACATTTGCGTCAATGATGGCAGTTTAATTTTAATACAGCAACCGCAATTCGCGGTAGCTCAATGAATATCATGTGCTCAGCGCTTCAAATAGGAAACGTTTGAAGTGAGTGTGAATCTATATTACTCAGTATGATACTTTAATACTTAGTCTGACACTTATTACTCTCCTACAGTATCAATCCGATACTATCTGTTGTTTTCTTAATTGTGCTCAATGAGATTTATGTAGTTTTCGCAACAACGATGGGAGTGTTTGGCAAACTTTAATCCTATAACCTCTCAGAAATAGCGTGAAAAAAATTTCGTATTAGAGTCCTACCTAAAACGGGTGGGTAAAGTAATGCAACATATAAGTAATAGGCTCGACAGCACTTATCAAAAAAGTATTCAAGGTGAGTCTTTATTCGACGATGGAATAGTTGAATTTTCACTTATTACAAACGGTCAAGAACATCGAAGAAATACCGCTATAGGTTGTAAGGCCGATTATTATCGCAATCTTAATCGCCATGGACTTTTTTCTTGTCGTAGCAGAGAGGGAATTCATAAGGGTAAAGTTACCTGCTACGCCAACATGTTTGTCGTATTAAACCCTACATTTGTTGTTTCTAGTGCATCACGTAAAAGAGTCATTGCCAATAATAAGCGTAACGTGCACGCGTTTGTTCGCAGCAGTAGCCTCATAGACGCTTTTAATGGTGATTTAGACCTGCATTCCCTGCCCTCGCATGACGTTATCACTTACCAGCCTTTTGTCCGAGATTGTTTCTTTAATCGAGACACTAATATAGCCATCAGCGAACACAAAGGAATTGCCATTCTGTTTGGTGCCAACGTGTACTGTTTAACTGAATAAGTAGCGGCTTAGACAATCTAATTTATGGTTTAGGAAACTCACAAGGAGAACCTATGAAAACTATTTCTCAGCGACAAACACAACTGACTCAACTTCTCACCGGCGAACTTAAACCGCGTCAAATTATCGGGACTGGGTACAAATACCCTAAAAGCGTCGCCAGCGCATGGTTAAGAAAAGAAATACATAACGAACAAAACCCAACTCAAAGCGTGTCTGATCTATTCGTTCAGACCAACGGTGCACCATTCACAAGTGAAAAAAAAGCCAAAAGCTCAAATGCGTACCAACAACTAGTAAAGGGCTCATTTGAACTTATAACCAGTAATTTAATTGTTTGCGATTATGGTGTCATGCCAGCCCCCACCAGCGGCATTGATAAAGGGTATTGCGTCTACATTGAAACAACTGCTGCGAAGGTCAGAAGGCCTCCACAATGACCATTTAGCAAATATTTGGGACCGATAATGAGTTGAGGCGGCAGACAAATTCACCGTTGGCCAGCCTCACATTTTGAAAACTATCCAGAGCATGCAACGTACACTAAATAGAGATTAACAACGATGACAGTCAATGAGCTACACAGAACCGCAAATTGTTTCCTAGTCGGGGCGGAAGATAGAGATGGGCAAACAGAATGGTATAAGGTAGTCAGCCTTTCACCTCTTTCATCAATGTGCCAAGCCGATCTTTATCAGTCTCTTAAAGAAACGCTGTCGCTGAATACTGACGACATTATTTCCGTGGTGGATATTAATACGTTGCCTGTGTTGCAGCATAAATAAACTATCCAGCGGTATTAATGAAAATTGCGACGTTTGGGCCGTGTCCACTTAGGAAAAGCATGAACTTCTAGCGTCCCATCTTCTAGCTCTGCAATCCCTGTTTCCCAACCGGCCTCTTGTATCTTTTGCTGTTCTTCAAAGATCCAGTACCGTCGCTCGATAGCTTTTGATACTGATGTAGTCCAGGTGCCAGCAATATTACTATCTATCTGTTCTTGGCGCCAAATCCCCCTTTTGCGCTTAAATACAATGCGTTCATCACTGTCACTGGGGTTAATAAGAACTAAACCATCTTTATCAGATGAAGACTGGGTCTCTTCTGGATGACGTGGAGGATGTTCTACTATAGTTCCTAAACCTGCCATTACTTTTACTAGCATCTCTTTGTTTGTGTAATCTGTGAGCGTATTCGACATTGAGCTTTTCCCTAAATAACTTATTTGCTGAATGTTTGTTAAGTTAAGTGTGCTATTGCTTAATCTTGCTGAAATAGAGTGCTCAATGTTTGTTTGAAGTAAAAAAGGCAAAAAAAAAGACCGCAATGAAAGTTCAAAGGGTCTTAAAAAAGTAAATTAATCAAAAATACCATTACGAACTGCATGAGATAACTCTGCATGAAGTTCATTGATATCCTCAATAATGACGCCGTCATCAATGCCATAGGTCGGGCAATTAATACCAATACCTTTGACACCAATACCTGCAATTTGCGCGTCGGACACGGCTAATCGCAAGCTATCTACACAGTCTGGCTTTCCATCAGTGATAACAATAATCAGTTTTTTATCAAAACGGTGACCACACAAGCTTGCAACAGAACCTTTAACCAAAGGTGCAGTTGGTGTACATCCAGAAGGCTTAACTGCAAATCGATTAAGGTCTATTGGACAAGCAAAGCGTTTTGTTAACAACGATTTATTGTCGACCATATGACGAACTTCACACTCCACATTGGGCAACATATCAAGGGCTGATGCCATAGCATAAGCAGCTTGATTTGCTACACGAAATGGTGGAACGTCGTTTTTGTCTTCAGCTTCTTCCATACTCCAAGAAGCGTCTACTATGATACTGACTGCTGCAGAGGGGGCTTTTGCACGCTTTTCATTTCTGAAAATACATGCTGTATTAGGGTTAGTCACTAAGTCTAATACTCGTTGACCATCTAACACACCCCCATCACGCACGTAGTTACGGCGAACACGAGCTTGATCTATTAAGGCACGCTTCATAATCAATTTAATCTGATTAATTTGGCCCGTCACTGAATCTAACTCATGCTGTCTATCATACCCACTAGGAGAGTGATCAATATTACCAATTGAATTAGCTGAATATTCTAGATTTTCCCGATATTCATCTGGGTTATCTGTTGCGAATTGATCAGATAATTCATTGATTGTTTGACGAACTGCTTCGTGCACATCTTGCATACATTCGCTGTCATCAATATTTTCATCCTCAAATGGGTTATTTTCGAATTGATTAATAGTTGGTTTTGAATCGCTAGAAGCTTTATCAGAAGAATCAGCGCTACTCGAATCATCACCATCCTCAAAAGGTTCATCAACGTCATCATTTGCTGAAGTCTCTTGAGGTGTATCTGAGTTACTATCGTCAGTATTGGTTTGTGAATCACTTGAGTCATCATCAGATTGTTCATCCGATGCGCCATCAGAATCATCCCCAGCACTTTCAGTATCCTCATTATTTTGTCCATGACCACCTTCATCAGAATCATCAGAATCATCAGAATCAGGTTTTTCAGGTTCAATTTGCTGTAAGAAGTCTCGCAACTTTTGAGTGATTTTCAGGCTATCGTAGGTGTCTTTTGCATTAGGTATTTCATCAATTATCGATTCAACCTCCAACGCGTTAGTTTCACCTAGCATGTCAAACAATTGTTGACGCACTTTCATCATGTTCGGCCGGATAACTACATTACCGGTAAACAAAGTAAAACCACGATACACAATGTAATCATTTACGAGGCTAAACGGTGAGGTATATTGCTTCACTGTTTTTCCTGCAAATAGATCTTTGTTCACATAATGCAAATACTTCTTTGCACCCTTAAAATCACGTTGTACTAGCCCTTCCATACGTACGTCTTCAACGGCATTATAAACACGAAACCAACTGCCATTGAGGTTATTTGTAGCATCGAAATCGGTATGCTTTACGTGCCCACCTTCATGAAATGCCAAGCCGATCGCCATATTCACAAAATGGTCATCTGAAAAGTCACCAACACGAATGCTAATAGTTTTTCCATCAGTTGAAGCTAGGCCACTTGTCGTAAATCTCACTTTGACAGAGGCAAGCTGACCAACCAATAACGCAATATTATCGAGACGTTTTCTAGTACGTCTTAATTGAAGTGTATTTGAAACACCCATGGTAATCTCCAAAGTAGTATATGGGAGATAAACCAATCCCTAAGGGAAATAGTTATATCTCCCAAGGTAGGGGTAATTAATCGAAATCGAACTCGTCAGCGGTGACAAACATATCGTCCATAACAGGTTCGACGTCGAATTGAGGGGTAATGGTAGTAGTCGAGGGGGTATCAATGGTTACATCTGCTTCTGTGTCAGTCTCAACACAATCAGCATACCAGTTATCATCTATATCTATGTCAGGTAATTTCCGAGAATCATTAGCACATTCGCGCAACGTTTCCTCATCTTTAAGTAACATGATTAGATTCAACAGCATTGAAAAGCCGTGCCCCTCTATAATATTGTTTTTCTCACCAGTTGGTGCAGGAATAGCATTTTGAACATCGCGTATATATCCAGCAATATTCCCAAGCCCTTCTTGACCTAAAGCAATTTGTTTTACCTTATCGCTTAACTTGGTGAGTTTGTGTAGCGGTGTAGTCGTAACAAAACTGACTAGCTTTCCATCTTTAACGAAAAATTCCTTATAGATTTGATTAACAGTTCGTTTTATATCTGATAAAGATGCCGAAGCAATTTCATCAACTAAACGAGCGTTATCGTCCTCTGTAAGGCCTTGCATCATCAAAACAGGCAGCATGCCAATACTGTTTCTACCAAACCATTCAGACTTTGAGTAAGACAAAGCACTGGCTACTCGATAGAGGTCAATATGTAAAGATTGTAAGTGTGTATTGAGGAGGTCGTCATAATCGTTGTAATAACTCATTAACAGACCATTGAATTCCTCAATTATCACATTGCATCTTTCAATAACATCGTCAACGGAAGAGCGCTTCACAAGAAAGCCTTCATTACCTAACTGCAAACAATTGGCTTGTAAAAAGGTACGTAGTTTTTCTCGTTTAGCGCGAAGTTTTCCACCAACAGACTTTGGAAAAACATGCACTTTAATACTATCGGTTCCTTCTTTAATGAGCGTACCTTGTAGCTCAACAGAAAGTTCGTCAGAAGTACGTGTGTTTTCGCAAATAGCACAGTCAAAGCGCAGCATGGCAAATTGACCGGTAATATCTGAGGGGGTAATAGATTTAACAGAAGCCATAATTTATCTCCAAATATAAAAAAGGGAGACAAATACAACTTCCCTAAGGGAGCAGTAAAATGTCTCCCAATGGGGTAGGTAATTGTAGGTATGACGCTAAGTAATTAGCACCAATTAATTTTGGTCAAAATACCCTTTGAAATAGCATCCAACAGCAAGAATCACACAAGCTGTAAGGAATGCAAAGGGTATCATGAGACCGGATTGTAAAATTGTATCTAGAAAACTCATACTATTCTCTTTGTACACTATGTGACCAGTATATCAGCATAAAATAACAATGTCATTTTACAACAAAATGCTACTGATTACGGCGGACCTCTAAGAACAAGTACGATTTCCCAGACATATAAGACCAAAAGCAAGAACTTCAAACTTAACACCTGAAATGCAAACATGTAGGGGTCTGATTCAGGAGTTTGTATCATTTGAAAGATCAAGGTTAGCACCATGCTGATCACTAAATCGTGAACAGACTTAATGAGCTCTAGTTTATCGAGCAACTTAATCGAAAGAATCAAGCTGACAACGAATATCGCAAACATAAAGTTTTGCTGGGTAGATGCGAGTCCAAATAACGAACTAGCCATCAAACCAGACAAAATGGTTTTTTTCGAATTTTTTGAATTTATAGACATAAGTATCTCCAAAGGGTTATTAAACAAGGGAGACACTTACGACAACCCATTAGGAGTCAATAAAGTCTCCCAATGTTTAGGGTTAAATAATTTAATTACTTTGATGAAGTGATTTGATTAAGTCAGGTAACGGCAAATCAATATCTTCATCAAGTTCTGCATGTAGTAAATCTTCAGCAGCCAAACGTTCATCACTTGGAAGCGATGACGCGTAAGAAAACTGAAAAGAACTACGCAGAGATTTTGTACGCATAATTTTCATTGAATGGCACCACGACACAATTGTTCTTGTAGAGAACGGCATCGTTAAAGCTCCACCATCAAATGCTTTTCGAACATGATCACCAACTTTTATTAGCGACTTGATTAACTCACCGTCTAACGCTGGAAAATGACTTGAAACAATGTCAAATTCTAATTGCGCTGGCGGATAAGGTAATTCGATAAAGCAAAAACGCGAACGAAGTGCTGCATCAACAACCACAGAATTGGTGTAATGCATAGAGCCACCTTCACCAACAGTATTAGCGGTAGCAGCGACTTTCGTGAATTTGTGGGGTTTGATTAAACCAATGCCTTCAACATACAACTCCTTATAATCACACAAGGGATGCAATGCAGACTGCACAGGACTATCAAACTTATCAATCTCATCAATAATGATAAGACCACCATCACGATAACGTTTTATGATATCAGTAGGTACCTGAACAAGCGTTGTACCTCCATCTTCACCACGAGACTCCGTTCTTACGAACAATGTTTCACCACGAGTATCTAAAGAACCACTAATTATACTTACCGGCACACCTAACTTATTTGCCATAAAAAGCAATAGCTCAGATTTACCTGAACCAGTAGGACCATGCAGCCAAAGAGGTTGAACCGCGCGATTTGAAAACCACGATAGAACAACTTCAAAGACATCCATATTCGGTATGTAGTTAAGTGGTGCAGGTATTTTTTCCGAAAACTCTCCCATCGCTTTGTAAGTTAGCACTTTCAAATCTTGAGGAGCCTTAGGGAAAATTGTATTAGCATCAACCGGGGCAACACCAATTTTAGCAGGTTGAACAGCAGTAGGTTGAACAGCTGCAGAAGGTGTAACTGGTAATGATTGAGCAGTAGTCATGATATATCTCCAAATAATTAGTAAAGGGAGACAAACACAACAATCCTTTGTAAGGAGAGCGTATAAGTCTCCCTAAAAAGGGGTAAAGTTTTTATGGGTTAAGTTTTAAAAATGCATGAATAATTTTTGCATTTGCTTCATTTAAAGGTTTGTATGCGATTTTTTTAGCTAATCCCCAGCGAGCGTAGGAACTATCTATACCACCGTTTTCGCAATACTTATCGAACAGGTCGCTAGCAAATAGAGCTAATAATGCATGCTCATCTTCACCTTTATCTAACGCTTCATTTTCGACAACTTGAACACCTCTTATAAAGAGACCGTCAAGCAATCTAGACACTTCATCATCACCCCATTTATAAGCGGTAACCATTCCATTTCTTGACTGCAATCCGTCATCGAAAATCGGCATTGTGGATAATGCAATTTGACGTTTATTTGATGACTTAGAATCTAATGCCTTAAATTCATCAAAGTCAGTCACATGTACGATGTAATCAGCTTTCTTTTCTTTACGAAAATCAGCTAAGCCTTTCTTAACACCATCTTCATAGCTTTTAGTGTCCATCATTTTCTCCAAAGTATTTATAAACTGAGGAGAGACGGCACTATCCTGTGAGGATAGAAACGAATATCCTCAGTCAGGGGTATTTTAAAAAGCACTCAACAACAAAAATCAGCAAGCTGATTTCTATGGCGATAAGTGCAATCTATTTAGTTAAGATTACCTTCAAAAATGGAGCCCACTTTTTTCGGTAAGGAAGTAGCAACAATTTCAACAAAGTGAAACTTGCCTTGTTTGATCAAAGTCGTTAAACCTAATTGTTTAATCTTATTGTTCATCGAATGACGAGAACGTTGACGGATTAACACCTGGTTTTTTAACTTAAGTTCAATGTAAGAATTTTTCATCATAATCACCCTTACATTCTGCCAAGCTGTGCTAATGACGACGTGTCTTCTCTGCCAACAACAATATGGTCTAGAAGAGCGACATCGATAGTACTCAAAGCGTTTTTAATCTCACTGGTAAGTCGAATATCAGCTTGACTTGGCTCAGAGAGACCGCTTGGATGGTTGTGAAACAGAATTACCGCACCTGCATTTTGCTCCAGGACAGTTTTAATAATTTCACGTGGATAAACTGCAGCTGAGTTAATCGTTCCTTTAAATATTTCAAATCTACCAATTAGACGATGCTGTGTATCAAGACAAATCATTCCAAAAATCTCTTGGTGTTCGTCTTGTAATAAGCACTGTAGAAAACTGGTTACGCTTGAAACATCACTGAATGTGCGGCCTTTAAAAAACTTACGACGAGAAATCAAATTCGCCATATCTACGATATCTTGCTCAGTTAACGTATCTGTAGCAATGTAAGTTCCAGTAGCTTCACCTGTAGTAAATTTTTTCATCATCATCTCCAAATAATTAATAAATTCGAGAGACAATGACCCCAATAGGAGTACAAAAAGTCTCCCGAAAGTGGGGTAGTTAAAAATTAAAAGTTTATTTTCTGTTCAGTGACAGAAAGTGTGTTTTGTTTACACCATTGTTCCCGAGTAAAGTGAGGCGTAAGAATTTCACGATATTGCTGGTAAAGTTCTAATACGCGTTTATCAAACTCAGAAATGATAGTGAAACATTCATCCATGATTTCATCACGATCTCCTAAAGAAATGGTGTATAGCGAAACATGGTTGACTTGAGTGCATTGAATACAAAACGCGTCTAAATGAGCACGTAATTTTGTTTCCAGTGCATATAAGTGACTTTCTATACATATCGGAAATATGCGCAACCCAGCTTTCTGTGAATAGCATTGTGAAGAGCAAATAACACTCTCTACTTTCACATCTAAAAGGTCAGACATCATTTCGTCTATCATTAAGTCGAGGTCTTTTTCATTTAGCATCATAATCTCCAAAATTTAAGTAAAATTCGAGAGACAATGAGACCCCAACAGGAGTACAAAAAGTCTCCCGAGAGTGGGGGTAGTTACAATTTAAAAGTTGTAAATTTTAGTCTGAAATTCAACGTCCAATTCCAAATTAGATTCGGTTTTTTCATATTGCTTAACAGACAACACATAATTACTGCAAGCAGGAGCAATTCCAGGTTGAGTACTTAATGTGATATGTAAAACACCTTTATCGAACGGCCTAATACAACTGCCATCAATTGCGACAACGAGTACGTCAAGATAAGAGGTGGATTGATAGCCTACGACTGAAACTTTTGAAAACTGATAATCAGTATCCGTTAATGAACCGTGCTCGAGAGTAATATGTTCAGCTAACACCGCAGAAAACCTTGGTGGATAAAGCTTAAGCAGTTTTTCTCTAGACGAATCTGTTAATTTCAGAAAGGCGCGACCAAATTTAGCCATCAGTATCTCCAAATAATTTAAAATCGAGAGACAACAATGACGTCCACAAGGAGTCAATAAAGTCTCCCGAAAGTGGGGTAAAGTAGAATACCTAAAAAGCACAAAACACATCACAGACTGCAAGCAGACTTAAGACGATAAGCATCGTGAAATTAGGGTGAGTTAAATCGCTGGACAAAAATCTTGGCTAAGCAAAATTTCACCCAGTGAGAAAGGTAATCATGTAAAACATGACCTAAACCAAAGCGGTTGAGGGTTTAAAGGCAAAAGCCTGACACTGTTCAAAAACAGCCGGAAAAGATTAAAGAGATTCCAACTCTGGAGTGTCAAAAGACACAAAAAACAGTATCAATATTAGCTACAAATAATGTGGACGCAAGCCGAACTTGCGTCCACTTATCATATTAACAATCAGTCACCGGCGCTTGTGTAGTCCTTATAATTTCCATACATCCATTTGCAGTCTGTTTGATATTGTCTGCAGTTGGGCACGATATTTCGGGTTGCGCATACTCGTAGGAATTACACTGTCCACCTTCTAGAATGTAAGGAGACTGACAGAACCCAGGCTCGTGCGTTTCCTCTCTTTCGAAGAAGCATTGCTCACCACTATCATCAGCTGTTGGATCTTCACACTCCCTTGTTACCCCTATCGACGACGTCACCCGTTCGCAGCTATTTGATGAAGAAGGTACCCAACCTAAGCCATCATCTGGACAACCCAAATCAGGGTGATAATTTTGAGTGTCAACCTTCTCACACAAGCTCGTTGAGCTATTATAGGTATAGTCAACATCAGGACACTCCACCGAGGGCGCTGTGATACTTTCAAAATGACATAAACCGTCTTCCTCGAGTGTATGATTGGGTAAACAAGTCAGGCTTGGCGACGTAGTTGTTAGAATAATGTCTTTATAACAAACGTTATTTAATAACTCGTATGAGGAGTCGCTGCAACTAACATCAGCGGCCTGTACGTCAGTCTCAACACACTCTGAACCTACAACATTGCCTACACTACAGGTTACATTAGGATTCGCTCTATCTATAAATGTGCCTTCACATTGGCCACCGCCGATATCTACTGAGTTGGTTGGGCAATCCAAAACTGGCTCGATGTATTGACGCTCAAAACAAAGGTTGAATCGCTGTTCATCACCGTCCTCACATAAGACAGCTTCTTCCGTTACTACTTGATAGATACTACAGCTCGATGCCAATTCATCGTATTCATAACCTTCCGCGCAACCTTCTCCCTCTGGCAGAATACCTTCAGAATATTGGCACATTCCGTCGTAAATAACGTGTGATAATTCATCGCAAGTATACGATTCAGGCACCTCTTCAATCACAGTGGTTCTCTCACAGCTAAACGTGAGTGAATTGTATTCGAAGCCGGCTTCCGTATCACAGGTTGGCGTTGGCGGATATGAAACTGGTGACAGGCACTCACCATCCGCATTTTCTTCGCCGTCGCAAGTGAGCGTTGGTGGAACCTCATCAATTACGGTAATTCGCTCACAAACTCCGCTGACCAGGTCCCACTCACTCTCTGTAATAGGTAATGGAGGCGCGTTATTGCCATACGCATCACCAGTAAACGGCGTTAAAGCCCCTCCGCCAGAAGGCATATTAATAATGGTAATATCATTGTCTAAATTAATGTCTTCAATGATGTTGCTGCCACCGTCGCAGGACATCGAATAAACGTGTCCTCGTTGTGGAGAGTCACTATAATCAGCAATAGCAGCACTATTAAATAGAACCTTAGAGTGATTTCCCAATCCGTTATGACGGAAAGCCCAATCAAAACTGAACGTCGATGGGATTAACTGAGAGTCTAATAAGTTGCCATTTACAGTTACTGAAACTTCACTATCCGTGTCTCTTAGGATCTGATAATGATTATCCTGTTCAATTGAAAGGCCATCTAACGGATATTGATAAGCAATTCCGTCAACTATCACGTTGAGCGATATAGCCGAAGGCGGGATATAAATTGCATCTCCAGTGGTGTCACTATTTCCTAATAATACACAAGGTTTACCAGGCTCAAGACATGACGCCATCATAGAAATTTCAAAAGGTGTACCACCAGCTAATGACATTGGTGTATTGAATACACCGTACTGATCACCACCAATAGAGCCGTCAATTTCCATTGAGCATTCACCAGTAGCCTCATCAACGGGATCACAGGTCTGACTCGCGGTTGTAGTCGTTATTAAAACACATTCGCCAGTTATTGTTGCCGAATAGGGGTCAGAACAGGTTATGTCTGGCAGCGTTTCTTCTACCACTTCCCTTGTGCAGAGGGTGCCGTCATCACTTAATGTATATCCCGCCTCACAACTTTGTATGCTTGGGGTAGTCTCTGACCTAACACAGTTGCCGGTTAACCTCAGTTCGAAAGGTGGTGAAGCATGAGGGCAAGATAGTACCGGCTCAGCAGTTTCTACGTAAGTATTAACGCACTTGTACTCTTTACCGCCTGGCTCTATTTCAGTTGGGTCTAAAGGGACAAGTGTAAACGTTGGGTCCGCGCAGTACTCATTCACTGCGTATCCATCTGCGGGTAATCGGCATACATGGTCTTCTTCGTTATAAACATACCCACTACCTTGGCAAGTATATTCAATATCCCCTACCTCTACTGACTCTTCCGTACGACAAGCCTCAGTATCAAACAGTGGACTAGAGGGGTCAGTACATTCATAGGATGGGTAAACATCACCTGTAAATCTTTGGCACTCAAAACCATCAGACGTCGGTATTAACGACCATTCTTGCGGACAAGAGTAATCTACATCGTTGGTACTTAATTCAACACACTCACCACCGTCATTAATATAATTAAATGGGCAGAACGATGTACTAGATTCCGTTTCTTCTGCGTGGCATACCAAATTGTTCTTGGAAAGGTCGTAATCAACCCTGAAACCACTTGGGCAGGTAACGAAACCTTGATCATAATACGTCTCACAGTTTCCTCCAGAGAGGATTGAGCCAAACCCTAATTGCTCACACTGAGCTCTAGGTGTGTCGTATTGATAGGTCTTACAATTATCATCATCGCTGTCCAACACTTGGCCTGGCAAAGGACATTGATGTATTTCGTAAGTGGTCTTTTCACACATGGTTTCATCGCCAACAACAGGAGAGAATCCATCGGCCACATTACACTCATAGTTGTAATCTTCTTTCACGCCATCACATGTTTTATGTACTGGGTTGTAAGATGGATTGGTGACCGAACAAATCGGCAGCTCCGGCATATAATGCTCACACTGGCCATTCGCATCCACATAAGGAGAAATGCAGTTATCGTTGTGTGGGTGATGATTAAAGGTACACGTCCCACGCGCTGAGTTATAGCTTCCACTATCACAGTTAGGTGGGTATGGAATATCACGAGTACAGGACTGGCCAGACAGTGAATATGGCGGCGTCACTAGTGGACAAGAGTAAGTCTGTGCAATACCTGCATCAGCCCTACAGTTGTTTGTTGAGCCATAGAAGGTGTACCCCGGTAAACATTCAGGACTGATGATCACATCCTCTTCGCACAGCCCTCCACCAATATGAGTTGCCGTTCCACAGTCATATTCATAAGGATTATCTGAAATAAGCTGGCATTTATTTGTGGATGCTTCGTAATAGTAACCTGACGCACAGAATGGCGGTTCTGATAACTCTCGAGAGCAGCTGGTACCGTTATCATCCCACCCTGCAGGACAACTCTCCAAATCAGCAGAGCTGTATTTGCGGCAGTCATTTGTGGCCACATGAAAAACAAACCCGTTTGCAGTGTCGCAACCAGGGGTATTATCATAAAATGCACACTGATCGCCTTCTAATGAACCCGTATCACAGTAGAAATATTGACTGCCGATATCGACAGTGCGGCACATACCACCCGTCTCTAATATCCCACCCGAGTTACATTCTTTACTTTGATAATCCACTTCAGTCAGTACACAACGGTCGCTGTTAGGGCCAGCATAGTTATCAACTAAAGAAAAACCATCTGAGCAGCTGTAATCTTCGTCAGGTTGTAAACACATTCCATCCGAGAGAGTCTCACCATCAGGGCAAGTTTGAGTATATGTACCGTTATCAAACACGTTTTCACACGTATCGCCGTTCCAGCTAAAACTATCGGTACAGCTTGGAGTTTCTTCTTTAATGCAATCATCAGTGCCGTCTATGGAAACATAACCACTGGTTTGACATACTGCATCGTCAAATGCTTCAAGGCATTGACCATCAATGTCTTCATAATTACAACCGGTATCTTGGGCCTCGGTTTTGGTACAGACAAATGTGCCCGCGCCAAAAGTTATTTCCTCTTCACAGGTAAAGGCTTCATCTAATAAGTAGTCGATCTCCAGATTTGAGTTCGTGACGTGAACGTATAGACAATTGTCATCTTCGCCTAGGAAAACTCCCGCTGGTGGATATTTGTCTTCGTCACAAAATTGGAAATAGCCTCGGTCGCTCGTACACGTTCCATCTAGATTCAACACACCACCTGCATCACATGTTTTCAACTCAGTATCACTGCATTTTTTCGTCACAGAGTCATAAGTTAAACCTGCACTACAGCTTATCTTGTCGTCATCCGTCTCAACTGTTGTGCAGCCATTTGAGGGGTCACCATCACTATCAGATGAACAGCTTTCTGTTGGCGTAGTTAATGTTAAGTCAGTACATATATTCGCGGCATGATCATAAATAAGACCTGAAGCACAAGCAGGTGTCTCTATGGTTTCATTCGTATTTGAACAAGTCGTGTCATCATGAGAAACATAGCCAGCGGGACAAGTGGCTTCGTACTCGCTTACATCTTCACAAGCCGGGGGCAATGCACCGTTATCACAAGCTGAATCAGCAGGTACAACCGTCCTTTCCGTACAAATACCGTCGCTGTCCTCATCGACATAGCCAGGTGGGCAGTTTACAGGCTCAATTTCTCGACACTCGTCTCCTTCAACATCCCCAACACTACATTCGTAACCCTTAGCAAAACTTTCTGATTTTTGACAAGTATCCAGTGACGGAACAAAAACAAAATCTATTGAGGCACATGTTGGTTCGGCCTGTGGTGTACAACCACTTCCAGTATCAACTTCACCAGGATTACAAAATGGGGTACCTGAGGAATTCTCTATGCCCTCACACATCTTCGTCGTGCTGTTGTAATTAGGGGCTTCTGGTGGGCAAATCGGCAACGTGACGTCGTAACAAACATCATCGATTAATACTTGGTCAGGCCCACAACCATCAGGATTTGCAGGCAATGTTTCTGGGAGAATACATTGCTCAGAGACACCATCCCAATATGCATCATCTCCATATACCGAACAATCTACTGGGGCCTCTTCAATACACTCTCCGGCAAAATCTATTTCGCCCGCGTCACAATTTGGCTCATAAGGCTGGTTATCTTGGCGATAACAGCGATCGTTCTCGGGCTCAAATGTCCACCCAGGATTACAAACAGGCTCTTCAATGGGCATACAACCGTCGCCGTCATCCCGCTCATTTGGATCGCAATAAAAGGACGCCGGTTCGGTCTCATACTTCTTACAAGTATTTAAGTCACCGTCGTAGAAAAACCCATTTGCCTCATCGCAAACTGGCTCCATGAATACCTGCTCACACTGATTTGAGACCGTGTTTAGCGTATATCCTTCTAAACATAATGGTGGCTCGTCGTAGGTGGAATTACATTGGCCAGTGCTACCATCAAGAACAAAATTCTCACTTAAACAGTTTTGCGAATTCGATTCTTCAGTTAGTTCAATACATGTATCAAAAAATGCAGAGTAGCTGTAGTTATCCGGACAAATAGGGGCGACTTGCTGAAGACCGCTATTGCACGCATCACCAAATAAGGTTTGCCCATTGTAGACACACTGGTCGATAGGCTCATAGTCATAATGTGCTTGCCTACAGAAAGCCCCCTCTAAAGTGAAGCCAATATCACATTCAACCGGCGTTTCCGTGTACTTAACACAACGAGGGGAATTCGTATCTTCCGGTGACTCCATATTTCTTTGATAACCGTCTGGGCAATTAAACTCAGGTGGCTCGGCAGGGAGCTGGGCTTCACAAAGTTCTGCTGAATAGGGATAGTAACCATCAGAGCAAACTCCAGGTGACTCATAAGGTACTCTTCCGACAGTAATGCACTGAGTACCGTCTAAGTGTCGATAGAATGGTGGCTCGTCATTACAAACCATTGTTCCAGTAACAATGTCCTCATGAACACACATATTGCGCTCAACATCATAGTGTTGATCACTTGAAGGACAGATAGGTCGGCGCTCTTCAAGATATAAACACTTTGTCTCGCCAGTATCAGGGTCAGTTGCTAGCACGGTATCACCAGTGCAATATAACGATGTAGATGGAGTGAACTCACAACGGTCTGATTCGTTGTTATAACTGAACGATGGTGGGCAGCTGGCCGGCTCAGTGTTACCACTGTAACAGTGCTGATTATCTTGATTTAACGAACCATCAGGACACACTAAATATGCGTCATGAACCGCGTTATCATTAAGATGCCTGCAACGGTCGGCACTCTCATCATACCCTACGGGGACAAACTCACTATCGCTACAAATTGGTACATGAGATTCAGGTAGACGACATTGAGTTGGATCATCAGGGTCAGTTACGAAAGGCGCTTGGCATTCAACTACAGCAGGCTCAGTTGTTGTTTTGACACACCGGTCTAGCGTAGGGTTAAACGTCATCGATGGATCACTACATGTCATCGGCGCATGAGACGCGGAAATACATGATGTGCCATCAAAAACAAAGCCCGTCAAGCAGCTTGATATCGGCATAACACTGTTCTCATGCTGACACGTTTTAGAAATCGGTTCATAGAAGAAATAGGGGCTTAATGGGGGCCCGCATTTAATCGCACTGAGAGTTTCTAAATATTCGCAGCGATTAGTAACACTGTTGTAAAAATGCGTTGTGTTGTCACAGAGCGCTATGGCGTCAGGGTATGTAAAAGTGAAATCTTCACAACGGCCAGTATCAGGGTTTACTGAACCATTAAGACAGCTGGGTACAGGTTCCCGTTCATCCGCCGTATTACATTCAATCTCATCAGGTGGACATATATATACTGACTCCTCTTCCACCGTGACTTCACGTTCGCATAATTCAGTGTCTGAATTATAAACATACGGTGCACCATCAATATTCGGACAGGCAGCATCTGCAGGGATTACTTCATCAATCATGCAAAGGCCCGTTGCATAATCTTGATAAGAAGGGGATGGGCAAAATACCGAGGGTGGATTGCTCAGCGTTACCGTCTCTTCACACATTAGCGTTTCACTGTTAAAGACTTTAGGTGCTTCGCAAGAGCGTGATGGTTCTGAATAATCGTAACGTCGACATTGGTTACCAGACTTGGTTGTTCCAATCGGACACCAATAAGATGGCGCTTGAGTCTCTATTTCTTGCAAGATACAGGTATTTGATTCCACGCTATAAAAATAATCGTCAGGACATGAAAGGGAATACCCTGCTGTGTCATACGCTAGGCACTGTCCATCGACCAGACTATCACCCTCATTACATGTATACGTAGGAGGGACAGACTCATCGCTGATAGAGCGGCAGAGACCTGTAAGTTCATCAAAAACCATGTCGCTTGACGAGCAATTAATAGAGGGTGGATAACGGGTGACTTTTACGCATAATTCACTTGCTTCATCATATGCATAGCTATTTAAACAAACGGGTTCTGGAGGTAGTGATTCAGAAACCACTTTTTGACAGAAAGAATTGTCGATAAGTGTAAAAGAACTATCTTCACAGTATGGGTCAGACCTTAATTCTGTTTGGACTCGCTTAAAACACTTAGAGGTATCTTGTGGGTCAGCTATATACGTATCGGGACAAGTTGTCGTTGCGTCAAAGACACCAGTAAAAGATTTTTCACACATCCCATCAACGAGTGAATATCCCGTTTCGCAGGTTAATGTGCCGGTTGTTACTGTCCTCTTTATGCAATCCCCATTAAGCAAATCGTAGTCTGGCCCGTAACCTTCACAACTGAATGTTGCCGGGATGGAGTCGTAAGAGACCTCTACACAAGACCCCGAGTCTTCATCATACTGTAGTGGCGCTGTACAACCCATCGTTGGCGGCAGCTCTGTACGTAAGATGCAGTCACCATCCTCGATGATGTGATCATCTGTTGTACAGGAGAAGAATGGAGGCGCGGTTTCCGTACTTGTCTGCTGGCAAACATTATCTACTAATACAAACCCTGGGCCATACGCTGTGCAGTTTGTCACTTTTGGAGTTGTTTCAACAATATCGCAAGAATCTTTTTGCTCGCTGAGTCGGTATCCAGCGGGGCAAGATGTCACTTTATCCTCAAACCATATTGCGTCTTTTGTACATAACCCCGTGATCTCGTCAGCGATAAAACCATCTCTACAACCTGCAATAGGCGGGACTGTTTGAGTTCGCTGACAAGTAAAGTTGTTTGGTGATTCTTCGACAAGTGAGTAACCGGATGAACTATCACACGTGAAGTCAGCTGGATACGGAACTTTGTTTTCACTTACACACAAGCTTGAGTCACTATCGTAAAAGAAACCACCAGCAGTATCACAACTGACTAAGCAATTATCGGCCTCAGGCGCCGAACCTTGTTCAAACCAAGGCATGTAATCTGGATCACCCGCCGATAAATCACTCGGATTCATATGCTCTCTGGCTTGCTCACTGGCATGAGCAACGATAGCAGCTTGTGCTGCTCCAGACTGCTTGAGAGTTTGACCTGCTTGTGGGCCTTCCGTTTGCACCATGTAATCTGACTTAGTGAAATCTTCAGGCATATTGTTTGGGTCGTATTTTAATGTAGCAAGGACAATGCTTTCATATTCACTAAGGTCAACGCGATCCCAATCGATATTAGCAACCTCATCCAATGTAAATCCGTTGCAAGCAAGGTTTTCGGGCTTAGGTTTTTTAGTAGGGTCAACCATCCATATTTCTTTTTCACCTACGCCATCATCCTCAGCCATAATACGCCGGAATTCTTCAGAGATGATGCGTGAAAATACGGATGGAAAAGTACAGTGGCCCTGCGAATATTCAACACAACCACCAATAAATAGCTTTTTCGAGCACCATGAGCCAACGTAGTGAGTAGAAAGCAGCTTTATCTTCTGCGTTGTTTCAAAATCCTCTTCATCACACGCAAAAGCAATACCGACTGCTAAGTTATAGACGTTGTAGATTGTGTACGCCAACATGACCCAACCAAAAATATTCGCCGCGGTATTTAAAAATTCGCCAGTAGCCGTGCCGGTATTGAAGCCTATTGAACCATCTGTTCCAGTCACAAAAGCTGCGTTTGCAGCTTCCTCGAAGCCATTTTCTAAAAGAAAGTCGTTTATTCCATTCGCTAAGTACTTGTACATTCCACCAATTGCTTCATCACCAACTGTATCAACTGTTGCATTAGCCATCCCCGCAGTCTGTGGTGTAGTGTTGGAAAGAACTTCAGCGCTTTGTCTAGTTGTTTCAGCTGCAGCCCCCGCATTTCCAGCAACGGCGCTGCCAACATCGAAGTAATCAGCCGCGATGCCAACAACTTCACCCTCGGGGTCAAATCCTAGCGTTTTAAACGTGGACTCCCAGCCTGCAACAATGGGCTTTGTCACGAATGAATACGCATTTGAACCAAATGCACTGGCGGTATCAGACACGCCTTTTATATACTCACTCATCGCCCCCATACCATTACCAAGTGCTGTGCCGTCTGCCGTCTGTTGAACTGCTCCCCACGCCTGAGACATATAGCCGGTTATATTTACCCGCTCATCAAGCTCATCCAGCAGCTTAGCCATTTGCCAATAAGCAACAATGTCCATTCCTCCCATCCCCAAATCGTCGGGGTTACAGCAATCCATGGCTCCCCAAACGGTGGGTGTTTTGCAACGAGTCGCTTTTCCAGCAAATAATCGGCACGAGGACTCATCTACGGTACCATCACCACTGACAACGCATTTATTGTCTTTTGCCTCTTGCAAGACCTGCATCGCGGCGCTCGCTCTCAAAAAAGCATCGTTGCTTTCATCAGCAAGGTTATTACATTCTCCATTGATACAATTGCGGGGAATACCGCAATCAATTTCTGTAGAATCACCAGTGCCAGGAGTGCTGAATTCAGTTTCAGTGGTACATTCAAAAACATGAGATTCGTAAAGGCAGACCGTTTCCCCATCTCGATTGATACTTTCTTCGCAGCGAGTTTCGTTGGGAATGTGAGAACACGAATCATCTGCAAGGTACGCTCCGCAGGAATCGGCAAAAGAACTTTTTAAGTTTTCTCCCATTTCGTAACAGGTTGTCCCACCCGTCGTGGCATCGTATTCACAATACTCCCCATCCATACATGCATCAAAAGCAGGCTGTTCTAACCCTGAGCATATTATGTCTCGGTCAACAGAGGAAAAGCCGTCGAACAAATCTGGGTCCACGTTAATGGTTGCGTCATAACAAAAATTGGGAAGTCCGTCCGAACTGTCTGGAGTCCAATTGGGCATAAAGCCAAAATATCCAACATGAGCCCAATCGATTGGGGCGCCTGAATCGAAAAATCGAGTGGAGCCATCCCCGTCGGCTATTTGGTAATCACACTGAATTTCTGCGACGTCATTGATGCGCCCAGATGTGTATAAATCGATTAATGCTTGGCAACTGGCCTCTTCACCAGCGCGAGGCCGGAAGCCTGTCTCATCTATGCGGTGGATGTCCGCTTTAACTTCAAATGGCGCTATGTCGCTGAAGACAATTTCTAATTCATATTCATATCGGTTGGTGGGACGTCCTATTGTCTTTACAGTGAAGGACTCAACGGTATCTCCTTCAACTCTTATATTCGTTGGAAAGTATTCGTCAACGAAGTAAGTACCCTGATCAAAAACATCTACAGATACTTCAATCTCTGCACCTAAAACATTCAACATTGCTGATTTTGGATAGATACCGTTATCGTCAATGATTACTTTGACGACTTCTGTTGTACTAGAATCCACCGGTTCTGGAGTCGGGCCTGAGTCCAAGCCTACTTTATTATCAAACTCGATTTGAAACCTGTGAAATGAATATATATCAAAATCAGTGAGCGGAGGACTCATATTAGGTCCATCTAAAAGATTGAAAACATCGTAGTCTGTTTTTATAGTCTCAGGGAAATACGCATGAAGATAAAATCTATCCACGGCATACCAACAGCCACCAGGACCAACACAAATATACTCGTTAACAATAGTTCCATCTGGTACTAAGCCAAGACTATACGTACCTTCAGGCACAGGAAGAGGCCCCATAATCGGCTCTTCTATAGGTGAAATCGTATAGATGTCTTCCAAACCAGTTATAATAGGGGGTGGGATAAGAAGATTCCAATCGTCCTCGTGATTTTCCCAACGGAATACATCTGCATTGTCAAATGCTTGTCCTTTTGTTGAGCCTCCTCCCAGTGAATCAACAAAAGTCTCTTCAATAACGCAAGTGTCTTCGTAATAACTATCAACCGAACATACGTCCATTTGTTCGTAGTGATACTGTATTCCACCCTCATAGCTAAATGCACTGAGAGGAAATTCAGAAATGTATGAAGATGGGTTATCCATTAATGTACTGAGGTTACTCGGTATAGTCATTGATGGTGCTACTTGATCAGAACGAACAGCAAAATGCTTCAATCTTCTGCTTCGAGCATAAAGCGCACCACCGAAGTCTATGTAGCCTGATAACCTTTTGTAGGTGTCCGTTATGCCAGGTGAAACCAAATCAACATCAGAGATTGTCAGTAAGTCGAACTCCAAACAAGAAGTAATATCATGTTCGTAGTTTGGGCATGGGCGTACACTTACAGAGTCAAACTCATTGATAAAATCAAAATCATTTTCAGGTGGTGAGTAAGATAGAATAACTTTTTCATCTATTTTTGTTGACTCGACGTACCGCTCAGCCTCACAAACATGCTCAGCTTGCTCAGCGGCTACCATGCAACGATGAAGATTATTTAGCCCTGTACTTTCTCCATCTTCCCCTTCAATCAATGTTTCGACACACTCTTCATTTTGCAATTCCGAGTAATAACTATTTGTGCCATCAGCTATAGAGGCAAAGTCAGTCAGTATCGAATCCCCTGCCCCCATAAACTCGCTAGCACCAGAATTATCTCTCATGTCATCTAACAATGAAGCTTGCTTAGCAAGTTCACACCGCTGCTGCTCACTAGGAGATGTTAGGGAATCGCATTCAGTATCAGCATAAGTCGTTTTATCTAGCTGCATCTGGTAGGTAGAGTCTTGAACTTGGTGTGGATTATCGCGAATATCTTCTAAGTCTGCGGCATAGGCTTCATGCTGCGCTTGTGAGAAGCCTTGAAACATATCGGCCATTTTAATGTTTGAAAAATTGTATGAACCGTCTTCTTGTTTGTATGAGTGTTCAACCACGTCACCGGTTACAGGATCAGTAGACGTCAATGGAGCATTATCAAGACCAGGTAATGTGAAATTCTTGACTCCTAAGGCCCCATCCCACTGCCCCTTGTTTATCTGTTGGATTCTTTTTTCATCTTCTTCGGTGATAGTTTGCGCCATCACATAAGTAGGCAAAAAAGCAGGGCTTAGTAAATTGATAAGGAGAATGGCGTTAATAAAATACGCACCTACACTATGATATTTCGTAACCTGCATTGATTGCTTTCCATTTAAACAATTTCACTAATATCTTTAATGTGCTAACTTTTTCAATGATGTGAAAAAATCTCTAAAAAAATGCAGGAAAAGCAGTATGTGAGATTATGGAGTTAATACAGTTACAGCAATGACGCTGACCTAAAGGATTGAATCTATGAAAAAGTCTCTTATTCTCCCAGCGATGTTCGGATTTTTACTGACCGCTTGTAGCAGTACCGACAACACCGACTCTCAGCTTGTGACGAATGCACCACCTGCTATGCCAGAGTCTTATCAAACCATGGTTGACTTTGGCATCATCTCAGAAAACGACGCGATGCAGGTCGTCAACGGCCAGCGTAAAGCCCTTTCAGACAACTTCTATCGTTTCAAAGAGTCAGCGCTAGGACAGGTCACAGATGGCGGTGACATGTTCTTGGGCTTCGCCATCGCAAAGCTTTTTGGTGGTGGCGTAGCACTAACAGACTTTTTTAACCCACTAGCACTATTTCGCTCAAATAATCATGAGAACCATTTAAAGAAAACTTATTTTTGGGTTGAAGTAGAAGAAGACTGTGATCGTGAATGTGGATATCAAAAAATTTATGACATCGTATCTTTGGCTGCAAAGGAACAAACCAACAACTTAGTCAATCTCGTGGATAAGGGTGTTGTAGAGCACGATTGGAGATTGAATGAGGATGCAGAGTTACCCATAAACGAATTTGAAACCTATGGTTCCAAAAAGACGTTATTTGGAAAAAATCTATCAAAAAGCTATGCCAATGAATTGCTTATAATGCCAGAAGGATACGACTCATTTGAAAGTAAAAGACCTTTCCTTTCAGTTTGGGATGCTGATTTTATTACAGTTAAAGGAAAGCGTTACTTTGGGTCAAGAGTAACTACAAAAGAAACTTTCACGGCGTCTCTTCACCGCATGGGGAATTATTACCGTTGGGATTATGACAATAGCCAAACGCTAGGGTTTGCAAAGGCCAGTGAAACCTATCCAAATTTCATATTGATTGAAACTCAAAATTGTATTTCACAATTTCCAATCGGAACGAGAGAAAGAATTGTTAAAACCTGCCAAGGAGACTTAATTATCACAAAAGGTAAGGTGACTTATATGAGTCTATTTGCGCATAGTGGTTTAGCAAGGATTGAAGAGTCAAACATGATCAACGCAAAGGTTCACGATGCCAGAACCGAGATTTTCACTGACCAAGAATGGAAAGAGTTGTTTGAAAAGAATGAAAGCGAAGAGACGGTATCGAACCGTTTATAAGTAAGGTGATGGTGGAGGGTTGCCAGGAAAAATTTGGTTACCCTCCTTTTTTTTATGTTGAGTTTTCGCACCTACCATGTCCACAACAACCCCATTTTCTATACCTTCCGAGTAACATGGGGTAATTGGTAAACTCTCTGATTGTAACTGCATGAGCGGTTTTCCATCTTCATCGATAATGACATAGGCTTCATCGTCCAATAGATAACACAATAGAAGATAACGCTCTTGATCATCAAAGACGCAATTTTTTACTTCCGTCAGTTTCCCCAAAATTCGCCAGTTAACTGGGCCTGAAAAGTACCCTAACCGGCCAACTTTTTGATATAAACGATGTGAAACCAGTTGAACACCTAACTCCCCGCCAAACTGGTAGGTTTTATCATCACCTTCGATACTATCAATCCGAACATCAACAGGCTCGCCAATATCACCAAGATTAAAGCGATACTGAGCGTGATCATGGTAAAGCCAATATTCAATTTTCATCGTTAGAAGTCCAGTAGGCCAATGCTATTTAGAGACGCCGCAAAGTAAAAAGTGCACGTTATACATTAATAGATAATTGGAATGATTTGGATAAATTTATGAAAAAATTAATAAGCGTGGGTCTTTTACTCTCTATGTCACTCCCAGCTGTTGGCAGCAGTCCGTTTGAAAAGTCTGTTGAGCAAATGCTTTCGGAATTCAATCAAACCAAGGACGTCAAGTTAGTAGGCAATGTATTAATTCGATGCGCATCACTGCTTACCATTACTAATGCGATTAAAGGCGCTCCTGAAGCTATTCAAATAGACCCCAATAAACTGTTCGTTTCATCGTTGAAGTTACGGGAAGAAAACCCAGACAGTGACGACGTATCTCGAACTCTTGAAGAGTTCAGAGAATACAGTAAGCAATACCAAACGTGGTTTAAAAATACGTCCGAAGACAGCAACCCTTTTGAAACAAAGGAACTTAAAAAAGAGTTCCAGATTTGTGATGAGTCTGCACGACAATTCTTAGACCAGTAGAAAAGTTATACACCAAAACAGTTCATAACACTGAGGAAAAGCTGTGGAAAAAAACAGCTTTTACCAACTTTTCATAGACTTAATTAAATTTGCAATCTGATAGCAATTTATCATGGTTTTAAACCATTTTTTAATACATTACTTATCAAATTCATTGATTGAGTATTGTAGAATGCCTGCATTATTAATTGAACCACTACGCCGTAACATTCTTGCCAAAACCCCTCGAATCCACATGCGAAATGCCTATCAGCTTCAATATATTGCAAAAAGCGCAAATCTAAACATTTCCCTCGCAAATACCAGGACTGAACGCAATGCTAACCTCACGGATGTATTTGAACTCATGCTGCTTGGCGTCAGGCCAAACGACGTTCTCGAGTTGATGGTTTATGTCGAAGAAGAGCAAGAATATAGTAAACCTGTTGAGGATATTATTGCCGATGTCGAACAGGTGCTAATGACGCCGTAACGAAACCTAATTGGAATAGGATAAATGACGCCATCATAGCTAATTTCTTTGTGTTGTTTGGTGTTGTCTTATGACAGCATCAGAACAAATCAACGTACTGAACATCGTTTCTTCCTCGTTAAAAAGTAGCGTGATATTAGGCTCATGTAATTATAAATCTGTCTAAACCACACCACTGAGGACAGATAAATGAGTGTTTATAAAGACGCTATGGAATTAGCAGAAGAAACCAAGTCAGAACAAGTTTCTTCTGTCGAATCAAATGATGTAGACAAAGAGTTTGATGCGACTGTTGCAACCATCTTGTTAGATGATATAGAACTGACTTTCGCTAATACCAGACGTAAAATTTCTCAGGTCGATATTGACGGGTTAAAAGCGTCTATAAACAGCATAGGCTTAATTTCTGCTGTAACAGTCAAGCCCATTGATAACGGCAAGTACGAGTTAATAGCTGGCTTTAAACGATTTGAAGCTATGTCTCAGCTTGGCAAAACTGAGATTAATGCCATTGTGCTTGATAAAGATGCCAATGAAGCACACACCACCGAAGCTAATCTTGCTGAAAACTTCAATCGCTCTGGCTTATCGTTAGCCGATCAATGTACTGCCATTAAACGTTTGTTCACCATCCTAGAGGGTGATGATTCAACAAAAGCCGAGATCATTGCGGTTCGATTGAATATGACCCCCAAAAAGGTGAACGACCGTTTACTACTTACCGCTTTGATTGACGATGCAATGATTGCCTTTGACGATAATAAAATTGCTCTGAAAACAGCTACTATCCTCGCAGGTCTGCCAGACGAACAGCAAACACAGTATTTAGAAAAACTGGTTAAGGGCGATATGACGCACGATGATTTGCTGTCTGCTGTTGGCAAGGCAAGTGTGTCACTGTCTTTAGCAAAGTTCGATAAATCAGAATGTCAGCAATGCCCGTCAAACAGCGAAGTTCAAAGTAGTCTTTTTGTAGATACCGAGGATTGCGGTTCTGAGGGTACGTGCAAAAATATCGAATGCTTTAAGCTTAAAAGTCAAACATGGTTTGATAAACAGCGTGAAGAAAAAATCGCTGAATTTGGCACAGTGATCCCCGTATCACAAGTTGAACAAAGCGCAATTTCGTTGATCAGTGCTGATTTACTCGGTGATGAACAACTTAAAGAGTGCAGTTCATGCGTTGACAATATTTCGCTTATTCATAACAAACTCAGTGACAAATTTGGCAAAGTGATGAATAACATTTGTCGCAATAAAACTTGTTTTACAGAGTGTGCGGCTAAATTCGCTACCCCACAACAAGACGCTGGTGGTAGCGAGAGCGTGACTAGTAACCAAGCTGTTGACACCACTACCGCTGATGATGCTGATTTGACCACTGGTGAAACTGAATCTACTTCAACAGCAAGTTCAGTTAAAACCAAAACGGTCAGTACTACCAATGCAGCCAAAATCTCAAAAGCGGGTCTACAATCCGCACGAGTCGCGGCAGCGAAAGTCCAAATTGATAAAGGACTCAGTGAAGCAATTGATAGCAAGATGCTGATGTTCCTTGCTGTAATGCGACTCACTGGCGATATGTATGGTTATAGCGTAAGCGAAATTAAAGACGTTATGAACATGGATGATGTGACACTCAAAGAAAGAGTGAACAACGCCCTACTCTCCTACCTCAAAAAAGGCATAAATGAAACGGGGGAAGATAGCAGTTCTTATCCCATAGGTAATATCTTGTTAACCCTGCTTTCAGCCAAAGGGCAGCTTGACGATGCGATTATAGCGTCATGGACGGTTGCAGAACTCAAACATACCACCAAAGCGGGTATTAAGGGGATATTGACGGAGTCAGGCTTTAAAGATCACCTTGAAGCCAAAGAAAAGGGCAGCTTTGCCAAACTTATGGCAAACAAAGTGCCCGATATTCATACAGCACTCGCGGCTACGGATTTTGATTTCAGTCAATACGCACCAAAAGCCTATATTCAAGCCGTTCAAAAAGTAGCGAATGGCATAAGTTAAGCGATCATAAAGTCAGTGGTTAGCCACAGGGCTAACCCTCTTAATTTTGGAGAGTACCTATGTTAGAACCAATATCAAATCTGCTTACCCATTATGCCAATCGCGTTAATGCTAGTGTCAGCAGTCACCCAAAAGGCATACAGGTTTCAATCGCTATTATGCCATGCCCATTAAAAGTAAAAGATGAAGCATTACGTCAGAAGTTAATTCAACCCATTGTAGTTGCTGGCGATGCAAAAGAAGTTACAGCACAGCTATCAGGGTTAGAAGAAACTCTTAATGCAGCACTGAGCAACGAAGATTTAGACGCATCTGTGAACGCTTTTAATCAGACCGTAAGTCACGCTAAGGCTTCACAAAAAGCACCAACCGCTGCATCACCTAAATCAGAAGAAAGTACAAAAACGAATTCTGGTGACATTGCCAACAAACCACCAGCGAGCAATTTGCAAGCGTCTGCAAATCCCCTGTCAGATTTTCTGGCTTAATAAGGAGTTCGATAATGAAACGTGTATTTAATATTGGTAGCGTCAGAAATATTGCAGATCCAGCCCCTCAGTCACCACTTAAAGTGGCCATTGAATTTCTGACTGCTAGTTACCCACAATTACGTCACACGCGACTGTACGATTCTGATGGTGTCCTGTCAGATGATGGAAAGGTGTTGACCTTTGATGTGCCATTACCTACTGCGAAAGTGAACGGCTGATGGATGAAAATAACCGACCATCAGATAAAGAGATAGCTGAGATTATATCGGCTATCTCAACCCCTAAAGTGACAAATGATACTCAGTCAGATTTATTGGAATCACGCACATGCTTCACGCTGAAACTACAAAGATTGCAGATCGTGTCAACAACTCCGAGCCTTCTGCTTTAAATACGCCCCTGCAATATGCAGGGCGCAACCTAAGTATCAAGACAGCAATCAACCATGCTGCCAACCGACTAGAAGAAACTCGTTTAGCCATAGCGTCTACTGCGTTAAATGACGTTATTTCTAATTACGCAGAACAAGCACTCCCAATTGGTCTTAGTGTTAGCCGATTCAAACAATATGGTGCGCTTTCGCCCTCAGAAAGAAGTCGCCAATATCCCAAAATCATGACGGCGTTACATACCGACTTCAACGACTTGTTAGAATCCGAAACCTCTATCTGTGACAGTAGGGTGTGGGATGTTTATTTCAATAGCGGTGTTCCCAAGCTAGGTTTAAGTGATTTTTTTGGATTCGGCCACTTAAAAGAAGATACAGAAAATCTTTTGTTGCGAGGTTTTATCAGTGCATTTTCTAATATTTTGGCAGAAGATTTCGGTGCATTAACCAATGATGATGTTATTGAGTATGCGTTTGGCAGTTGGGGTGACTATACAGAAGTAAAATGTACAAAAACGTTTATCGCCCAGTACGCCAATATCATCGGTGATTTAGAGCAGCGTGAGAATGAAGATGAAGATGAAACAGTCGCTTATATCAATCAAAAATATGCGACAGCGCTTAAAATCTTTGAATACTTTGGAAAGCAACAAATTGAAGCCTGTTACGCATCACTACAGCGTAAAATATCTGAGAAAACTCATTACAAGAACACGCATGAATTACTCCCTATTGTAGAGCAAACAATCGAAATGTGGCAATTGTGGGATGATCCTGACGCCATCAAACTACTCACAGATATTCGATATTACCAAACTCACCTAGAGGGTCATGTTATCGCGTCATTGTCTGCTACAGATGAAAGCGATATGTGGCAGCATCTAATTCTTATTTCTGATTGGGAGGCCAACATTCCAGCGAACACCTATGAAGCAGCGGATAGCACTTGTAACGATACGTTCAATAATGGTGGTGAAATGTATTACGATATCAATATAAGTAACCCCAACTGGCTCGACGACCTCAATTACTTCGAAAAATTCTCAGGCTTACTCCAATCTTACTTCGATATTTACTGGCAATAAAGTGGCTGCATTTTAGCCACATGAGAATATCGACATATACAAAAAAGGAATGCTGACCATGCTTGAAGAAATTAAAAAAGACGCTTACGAATTGAATTTAAGTCAAATTGTGACAAGTCACGCAATACTGCTTCACACTAAGAAATTCAGCCAAAATTACGTGAATAATGGCAAAGAAGTAGTATGTGCCACCCTGCACGATGTTGTAGGCGGTGAATTAGATATTGGTAATGAGATCAGTCCACAAGCTCTCGTTAAATTGATTACAGCAGGAAAAGTGCAGTCCTATAGTACAGCAGATTGGATTTCACCTAATATATTAGTGGACAGTGCAAACATGCTAATGTGGTATCAACCCACCATGTTACGAACCTTATTCTTAAAATCTCCCCTAGAAAATAATCAACAAAGACTGCGGGTTAATTTTCCCTCTACCCTTTTTGTCTTTGAGCGTAATACACGACACCTGCAAATTCTCGGCTTGGATAGTGACAAGCGACCAACCCTTGATTCTACTTTGTATCAACTGCCTATTGGCAATATCAGCAGTAATGGAAGTTTATGTCTTGGTAACACTCGTGACCTCATTCCTGACACACCGAATGCTGAAAACTGCCATTTAATTGAGCGGTGCTTTTTTGATGCACTTTCCACGCACACCAACACTGAATACCTTTTCACCAAAGACAAGGAAGAAAAAAAACGAACGCTATTCACCCAAGTCGTAAAATATTGGGCAAAAAAAGCGAAAAAATCGCATCGTGTTAATGTAAAGAAAGATCTCATTCCACTCTTTTCTATAAGAACACTTTTGCGAGGTTAAGTGCATGTTGAATATCGAATCTGGACTCTATTTCTGCCCCTCTCACTGGCTCAATAATAACTTGCGAATTGCGCTGGTGGGATGCGGTGCAACTGGCAGTGCTGTTGCGCCTTTGCTGTTCAAACTTAACCATATTCGCAGAGAATTGACAGCACAAGAATATGGCTTACAACTCTCTATTTTTGATCCCAAGAAAGTGACTGAAACTGGAAAAAATAGAACTGGCTTTTTTTCTACCGAAGTAGGATTGAACAAAGCACATGTAATGGCAAATAAACTTAATAACGCATACGGGCAGAACTTTGCCTATGGTTTTTCTCGACCTTTTTGCCCAAGCGATACGTCTATGGATTTCGATATTGTGATCACTGCCACTGACAGCGCAAGAAGTCGTTACGATATACAAGAATTTATGGGCAAGAAAAAAAATAAAACTTCACTTTGGCTAGATATTGGTGTGGAAGAACAATTTGGTAACGTGGTGCTTGGTGAGTTCGGTAAGGGAAAACATCGTTTGCCAAACGCGCTAGACCTATTTCCAGAAATGGCAAAGGGTCAGCACGATGATGCCCTTAAACGCAATAGTTGTGATGTACTAGATGCGCTGACAAGGCAGAATTTTACCGTCAACGAGCAGGGCGCTACTACTGGTGTCGGACTTCTGAGCCGACTGATTCTTAATGGCTGCATTTCGGTGAGTGGCTCTATGTACGATATTGAGCAATGCGGCTCAAGCCCAATACGTATTAACCGAGAAGTGTGGCGTTCATTTGGTTATCGTTACAGAAAACCAAGTAAAGTAAGTAGCTAAGAGTAAACACTCAGTATGTATCAACACTTCATCATATTGAGGGTATAACTGTTTACACAGCCGTTCCCTCAACAGTTCCTTAACAAAGTACACTCGAAGGTAAAGCGAAAAATATTAATAAGGGAGGGGTTGTTTCCATATAGTTTTTTTTGTCACTCTTGACGCCGTCATGCCTAAACACCTCACCGAAAGAGGAAAGTAGCGGCCAAATCACTTCATGTGATCATAGTTATACCTATGAATTTGGAGTGAAAAAATGCAAACGAACTATACCCCCTTTGAGTCTCGTGCACTGAAAAATATTGAAGCCATTGAACTATTAAACGACATAAAAGATCGCCCTTTATCGCAAAGTGAACTCGATGTTTTAAATGGCTATGATGGGTGGGGCGGCCTAGCAGCCTTATTCGACGACAATTCAAAACACAAAGTGCTTTCAGCTAGGTTACATGATGCAGTGGAAGATAAGGTGTTTGCTGATCTGCGTCAGTCGATTTTAAGCTCTTACTTTACACCAAATTATGTTAGCGAAATTATGTGGTTTATATTGTCTAAACTAGGTTTCACTGGTGGCAATGTAATCGAACCAAGCGCAGGTGATGGGGCGCTAATTCAAAGTTGCCCTGACAGCACACGCGCTAACTCAACGTTTACCGCTGTTGAATATTGCCCTATTAGTGCAGGTATACTCGCCGCAAAAGAACCAAGCATCAAGGTTATCAATAATGGCTTTCAATCAGTGGCGTTACCCTATAATTATTATGATTGTGGTATTGCCAATCCTCCGTTCCTAGAAACATTCCTGCAAGACGATTATGACCGTAAATTGAAAGGGTCAGAACATAATTTCTTCTTGAATAAAACACTGAAAACAATTCGAGAAGGCGGGTTCTTGTGCGCAATCGTTACCCGTTCTTTTTTAGACTCGGTAGATAACACTACCCGCAATGAAATAGCCAAAATTGCGACACTGAAAATAGCCTTTCGACTGCCTAATGATGTGTTTGGAAACGATAATACCAACGTAATAACCGATATTGTGGTTTTCCAACGGGTCAAAGACGGTGAATTTAATAGAAATTGGTTAAACGTCGATACTTTTGAAGCTACCGCAGAGGGCAATGCTTCGATTAATAATTATTATATCGAGAACCCAACCCATATTTTGGGTAACCCACAAGTCACCACTGACCGCTTTAATAAATTAATTGTCGATGTTAAGCGCGAGCCAGGCTTTGAGATTGACGAAAAAATTGTCGCGCTTTGTTCAGGCCTAACCGACTGCTATGTGGATATGAGTCCTGACAGCGTCAATCAAGGCGAACAAGATATAGAAGTGACCGATGATATAGCCCTTTTTAATCTGGGTTTTGACGTTGAAGGCAAACCTGTAAAACGTATTTTAGATTTTGAAACCACCCCTCAATACGAGCGCATGAGCTTCAATTCAACGCAGATTAAGAGACTTCAAAAACTTATCACCATCAAAAATATTTTACTCTCTTTGCTTGAAGCGGAAGCAAACGACACAGACGATACCGCATGCGACCACTTGCGAAAAGAACTCAACCTTCACTATGACAAATTCATCAAATTGTACGGCGCAATATCGGGCAGAGGTAATGGCTTTATGCGTGAATGCGCATCATTTGGCGCTCTATTGGGGTTAGAGGTTGATTACGAAGAAGGGGTATCAGAACGTGTTGCGCTCAAACAAGGCATATCTCCGGTAGAGCCTAGCTGGGAAAAAGCACAGATTTTTTCTGAAAGGCTTAATTCTCCCGTTGAAAATAAGCCCCAAGTCGAAACACCAGCCGATGCGTTAATCGCTAGCTTGAAGTTTAAAGGCGAAGTCGATTTACCCTATATGACGGATATTAGCGGCCTACCAGAAAGCGATTTGTTGCAAAGCCTAACGGGTGCAATTTTTTTCAATCCGATAAGTAAAGCTTACGAATACAAAGATGTTTATCTATCGGGTAACGTGCTTCAAAAAATTAAGGACGCAGAAGCGAACCTAAGCGAATATCCACAGTTGCAAGGAAATATCAACGCGCTGAAAGAAATAGCCCCTGAAAAACTTAATGCAGGGGAAATTACAGTAGCGTTTGGCGCACCGTGGATACCAGATGAATACCTAAAAGACTTTATTCATCATTTGCTACAAATTAAAAACGACTACTTGGAGCAGGCCACAACAAGTTATGTCGCTGGCAGGTGGATAACTAATATCGAAAGCTATCATGTTGACTGGTCAAGAAATACTGCCACATATGGCAATCACCGCGTTAATGCTATTGATATCATCAAAAAGCTACTGAACTTCTCGCCGCTTAAAGTGGTAGACAGAAATTCAAATGGCAAACCCATTATCAATAAAACGGAAACCGAGCTGCTTCAAAACAACGCAGAACGCATAAAGGATGAATGGGGCAAATGGATCTTTGCTTGTCCGAACAGAAAAGAAACGCTAACAGAACTCTATAATCAGCAATTTAACGCTTTTGTAGAGCCTGTTTTTGACGGCTCAATATTAACCGACGATGAAGGTTATTTACCCGGTCAAAACAGAACAATCAAAGCGCGACCTCACCAATTATCCTGCATTATGCGCGGCGTTATGACAAAAAGCTTATTGTGTGATGCCAGTGTGGGCGCTGGAAAAACACTGATCTCGTTAAGCCTAATCTCAATGCTTTATCAACTGCAAAAACAAAATGTAGGGCAGAAGTTTAAAGCTATGATTGTCGTGCCAAATCATTTAATCAATAACTGGATAAATGAAATCAATAAGTTTTATCCCTCATTAGCTAGCAAGGTGCTCGTAGGTACTGAGTACATGACGTCTAAGAAACAACGTGAAGCATTTTTGGCTAACATTGCGTTTGGTGATTGGCCTATCGTGCTAATTACTCGCTCCACGTTCGGCCTGATCCCATGCTCAGATGATTACACAACGGGCTTCATTCAAGACTACATAGAAGAAGTCGAAGAGCAGATAAAAAGCACGGATGATAAACTCACCCTTAGAGAACTAGAAAAAGTTAAACGCTCTTTGAACGCTAAAATGCTAAGCGTTTTGAATCGCCAGAAAAAAGATAAAACAAACTTTTGCTTTGAAAAACTCGGGATTCAACAAATCGTTGTCGATGAAATACACGAGGGGGGCTTCAAAAACCTTATGTATTTGTCAAAATTAAACGGCGTTGGTGGCCTTGGGCCTGCTGATGGGAGCCAAGCGGCATTTGATCTGTTCCTCAAAGCAAGACACCTGCAAAACAAGTATGATGGGAGAGGCTTACTAGGCCTATCTGGTACAACGATTACCAATAGCGTAGTTGAAGCTTACACCTATTTACGGTATTTCTACTTAGATGAAGCGAAGAAAGCCGGAATATCTGACCTCGATACCTTTGTGAGTTTGTTTGCTCAACCCACCACAGAATTTGAGCTATCCATAACAGGCTCTTATAAAGAGCGTACCAGACTGAGAAGCTTTACAAACTTACCGGAGCTATCCGCGTTCTTTACTCAATTTTCTTATGTCGTCACAAAAGACGACCTAAAATCACAATGTAAAGCTCAAGGGGTGCCGTGGTATGAGCCTGAAATAACCGGAGGGAAACCCCAACTGATTATGTGCCCTCGCTCACCTAGTCAGTCTGCTTACATGGCTCAAATTCTGGCAAGGGCAGAGAATATAGGCAATGTTGACCCAAGCGTCGATAACATGCTGAAAATCACTTCTGACGCTGCAAAGGCTAGTCTCGATATGCGGTTCATTGACCCTAGCTATGAGGTTGAAGAAAACAGCAAAATTAATATTGCCGCTGCCATAACTGCCAGAGACTATGCCTTATCTCACGACGTTAAAGGAGTAAGCTTGGTCTATATAGATTTAGGCGTGCCAGGCGGCGCAAGTGGCCTAAATCTATACGAAGAATTTAAAAGCAAACTTATTCAGTACGGCGTTTTGGAAAAGCACATTGTTTTTGCTCACGATGCGAATACCCTTCAACGTAAGCGCCAAATGGAGACGCAATTAAACAATGGTGATAAACGTGTTTTCGTAAGTTCCACCAGCAAAGGAAGTTCGGGATACAATGTTCAATCGAGAATTATAGCCATTCACAACCTCGACCAATCAATGAGTTGGACGCCCTCTGGCATCGAGCAACGGCTTGGTAGAGGGTTGCGTTCTGGCTCTTTACTGTTAGCGCAGACAAGGGAAAAAGGCCTTCCTGATCACACTATCAATGTCTATAACTATGCCACTGACCAAAGCCTTGATAGCTTTCGATTCGGTTTGCTAGAAACCAAAGCCCGTTTTATTAGCATGCTTAAAAACGCCCAGAAACACCAACGGGTACTCACCGAGGAAGAAGCAGGGGAAGCGTCAGAAGATACCTTCGCATCTATCAAAGCGGCGATAAGTGGCAATCCTCTCATTTTAGCTGCTGTTTCTACCGATAAAAAAATAAAGCAGTTAGAGTCTAAACGCCGTGCACACCAACATGAAGTCATGGACGCGCAATATTTTGTCAATAAACACACTCATTACAAAAAGGATCATCAAGACACGCTTGCCTTGGTGGCATTGGATATTGAAAACGCGACTCAACACAAGAACACATTCAGCTTTACATCATGCAACGGCAAATTAACCGCCAATGCAACGGCACATGAAACGCTAGATGAACGTTTGAAATTGGCTGAAATCGCAAAGGTAAAAACGCTTGAAGATTACAAAGCGCAATATCAGGCCCTAGAGGAAGAATTAAAAGCGTTGCTTAACGAGGGAGAAGATAAAACATCACCCATCATAAAGAGCCTTGAAGCTTCTATGGATGATGTGACAAGCGCGTATAGAAACGAAAAAGCACGGCGCGTTCGCCGCCCCCGCTGCGATCTGGAAATGCTATTTGAAAAAGAGTTACACCTTGCTAGAAATAGAAACGGTATGACTCTATATGGGAGTAAGTCACAATTTGGTACGTATCGCGGCTTTGTGGTTAGTATCGGGATGGATTTTAAGAAACACTATATTTACCTAGAGGGAGAATATTTTCAACGCCGCTTGAAGTTCGACTCGAAAAAAAGTGTCAGCACAGCAAAAGTCCTATCAATACTCGATGAAATGTTTGATGAAATATGGCAAGAGGAAAACCGAGTAAATCTTCACTATGACGGGATTGCTAAATCATACGCTGTCTATGAGCAGCGACAGCATGCACAATTTAAACATGAAAGCGAGTTGCAAGAGTTAGAGGAATTGCAACACGCTATTCATATAGCGCTATCCAATAAAAATGACGTTGACCCAAAGTTTGCACACCTGTTACCCAAGCAAACGTTTGAAAAAGTCGAGCCTACTTATGTCAGTGATATTGTTTTGCCAGAGCAGGTATCACCCCCTGAGTGCTATTTACCAGATATTGAAGCGGGTACGTCAAAAATAACCACCACAAAAAGTGCACCAACAGTGGTCGGTAATTTCTTTGAACAAACAGCATCACTCAATTCACTGTTTGATGAAGACGAGCAACTAGATGAACTCATAGAGGAACATGGATTGATTTTTTAAATTGATAACCACCGGTTAATATCCTTTGCGCCTAAGTTCGTATTAACTGGTGGGCTCTCCCGCCCTTCTGAGAATAATTCACAAACTGTTCCTGCTTACCAATCTCCCGCTTTTAATCTTGTATCGCATTTTCGCCCGTTGTTATGAAACAACCAGTAGTTGTAATAGATCCCGCTTGTCGCTTAACTCACCCTTTCTTTTTTGATCTCATTACGGCATCAATAATCGTCTAATCATGACGCCGTCAATTAAACTGGGGTACTTATCCAGGCTCCCAAAAAAGTAGCGAGAATTAGCGTTCAGATACTATGGAACTATCAAAACAATAATACATTTACCCCTAGTAGCTAGAAGTGAAGTGTCTATGAATCGTATACTTAGCAAGAAACAGCAAGGCAGGCATAATGCGTTTGTCAGGCTTGTAAAATCAAAGTTGGTCAATCCAAGTATCATGATACCCGAAAGCCAAATAAGAGAGTGTTTAGGGCAGACAATGGATATAGAAAGAGCTGCAGATGCATTCATTGAGAAACTCAACAACAGTTAAGGAAGTGACTACACGGTATGCACTCTCGCACAGAACTTATTGGTAGTGTTGATGAACCCCCTCAGATATCAGAGCTTCCCTCTGGAATCACGTTTACAACGTTCACACTCACTACAAAAGAAAGGACAAAAACACTCAATGGTGAATGGGACGACATCGTTGATAGTCACCAGATTGAGTTTTACGGCATCACCGCTCAGTATATATTTGACACCGTCACGCCAAGTAGCGTAGTCATGGTCGTTGGGAGAAATAAGAAACGTGCGTGGTCAGGCGCCGAAGGCAAAGAGCTTTTCTATACGGTTGTCGAGGGTTATCAATTTAAACCTATCTGGATAAACAAGGCCACACCACCAGCTAAGGTTGAGAACAACGAAAAAATTCACTTTGAAGATAAGGATATTCAACTAGCAAGGCCAGATAGCCCTATTATTCAATATCGGCCACGCTTTGAAGATAATGAGATACCACCCGATACGTTTGATGACGATATTGACAGCATCTTAGACCCACAATACCTATTAATTGATAGAGAAGAACATGAATAAATATTTCCTCGCCCTCGTATTCTTATTAGTGATGCCGTCAAGTTTCGCAGACATCGTGAAAAAATCCTCTAGCGGTATATGTCACGACGATTCATCACCGTTCTTTGAAAGAACAAAGCGTTTTACTGAATTTAAGACGCTATCGTCATGCCTTGACAGTGGTGGACGATTACCTAAAGGATATTCTTCTCAACATAGTCAAATGGATAAGGCTATAAGCGAAGCGAACGAGCAGCAGCGCCCTTATTCAAAAGCTTACGACAGAGATGAATGGTCGCATTGGGATGATACCGATAACAATGGTTGTAATAGCCGCGATGATGCCCTCATTCAACAAGCAGACGGAAAGTTAACCTATAGAGGTAATAGCAAGTGCGACGTCATTGCGGGAACATGGTATTTGCCGTATTCCGGGAAAACCTATTCAGGCCCATCAAGCAAAATAGATGCTGACCACATCATTCCTCTCTCGTTTGCTCATAAAAACGGTGGAGCAGATTGGTCAAAGAGAAAGAAGCAACTTTTTGCCAATGACTTGCAAAATATCCTCATCGTGTCTGCTAGCCTAAACCGCCAAAAGTCAGACTCCGGCCCAGCTAACTGGATGCCACCACGTCAGAGCTACCGGTGTGTTTATCTATCATCATTTGACGGCCTAATGGCAAAGTACCAATTAAGTCACCCACCAAAGGAATATCGTGTTGTCAGTAGAATGCACGACGCATGTAATCTACCAGCTCCCTTTAAAGTGAATAAGTAGCGAGGCTGGGTAATGGGTTTATGATTGGTTACATCTTTACCCATGAAGGAAATCAGTCATGCTCTCTCCAACACAAGTCGCAGCAATAAATGACCGTCCAGATGACTTTCTATTATTAGAAATTCTTCCTGCAATGAATTGGAAGTTGCCCGTGACGCTCAACGAGCCTCTAGGCGAAATCATTAATGTTTGCATTGTAGACTGTGAAACCACCGGCCTTGATGCCAAGCTTGACGAGATTATAGAGCTTGGGTTTGTATCACTGAGCGTTGACATTTCTAATGGCAACATTGTCAACGTTGAGCGCATGGGTGCCTATTACAATGAGCCAAAAGCGCCTATTGATGAAGACATAACTCGAATTACTGGAATTACTGACAGTGATGTTAAAGGTCATTCAATTACTATGGATACTATCAGCTCTGTTTTTAAAGACGCTGATCTTATTGTTGCCCACAACGCTAAGTTCGACCGCAGCTTTATCGATAACCATATTAATACTCTGGGTTATTCTGCCTTATCAATCCCATGGGCATGTTCAATCAAAGATGTAGACTGGCGAACACTTGGCTATGAATCCAATGCGTTGGGTTATCTTGCGTTCAAACAAGGTTATTTCTTCAAAGCGCACCGCGCCTGTGAAGATTGCCTAGCTACTGCCTTTGTTCTACATAAAGAATCAACGGCCATGCAGCGCATTATTAAAGCCTATACCACCCCTATTTCAGATCTAAGGGTCAACAGCCGTTTTGAAGCTAAAGATGCCCTCAAAGGACTTGGCTGTTCGTGGGATGCACAAAGACGCCAATGGCATAAAGTTATAGCTGGCAATCAAGATGAAATCGACGATGAAATCAAGTCACTGAAAACCGCTGACTCAGTGGGAAAAATCAGTGTTGAGGTCTTAACTTGTTCACCTTTGACTCGTTACGCAAGTGAATAACAAAGACGTCCACTAAGTGAAAGCAATTATTTGATTTGGAGTTCGATATGATACCCGTTGCTAACTTAAAAGGTACTGCTCTTGACTGGGCCGTAGCAGTGTGTGAAGACCAGTGTATTGCATTTGATCCAATGGGGTTTAAGAACGGTGCTAATGCAGGTTTTTGGATTTGGGATGAACGAGATCCGAAAAACAAAATTTACCAAATCATTGGGGCAGACTATTCCCCTTCTACCAATTGGTCTCAAGCTGGGCCTATTATTGAAAAGCATAACCTCTACCCTTCCTGCTATTATGGCTGTGGTGCAGGTAACCCAAACAAATATCAAGCGGGCATGGGTCTAGCATGGAGTCGTGGCGAAACGCCTTTAATCGCTACTATGCGAGCACTGGTAAGAGATAGATTTGGTGACGAAATAGAACTACCAAATGAAATCCTATCTCAATTAGCCACTTTGTAGGCAGTTAGAATCGGTTTGTTAGAGAGCCCTGTCGTTCAGGGCTCTTCTGTGTCTAAAGTTAGGCATTACGTGCTTAGTTTTTCTTATATTCTGTCTGGCTTTAACATCAACTCAGTATTCGCTTCAAGAATTGCAGAAATATTTCCGATGTCTTTCACTACGACGTCTGTTTTTAATATTTAGTCTTCTGAGTATATTTCAGTAAGATTAATTAGCTTACTTAGCCGACGCTATGCACCTTCCATTACGTTAATTGTTATGTCGATTTTTAACATAAAGGTGTTTCCAATGATCTTCCAGACATGAAAATTTTGCCTGACCATCATCAATCATTTGCTGTGGCTCTATAGAAAGCATTACTCTCCCACGCATTACGATCAGGGCTTGCTCTACATATTTAAGGTCAAGTACGCACAGGTCGGTTAAATCCATATGGTAGCTATTGCCGTTATAGGTAGATAGTAAAACTTGAGCAGCTGCACGGCTACCACTTGTATCGCCAAAAGCTATCGTGAGAAGTGATGAAACGGCCTCGGAATAATCATGCTTTGTAACAGTTAGTTTTTGCCTCAAAAATTCAGTCTCTTGCATCATCGCTAAAAAGCGTTCGTTCGCCACTTTGCTGTCTCCTGTGCGGGCTTAGTCATGAATTAAACTATCATTATTAACTTATTCATGACAGATTTCGTACCGTTTATTCTCAATCGATTAGTTTTGCATTTGGGTAGGGAAATACGGAGTTTTTCAAGGTAGTTGTCCGATTTTCTCGTTTTATGCTG
>TARA_B110000211_G_scaffold66504_1_pt1 | contig 54954 bp, 46 predicted proteins | sample TARA_B110000211 | Tara Oceans TARA_B110000211 (sample SAMEA4397516) | marine metagenome | biome: Polar Biome; feature: [DCM] deep chlorophyll maximum layer (ENVO:01000326); material: water (ENVO:00002006), including particulate matter (ENVO:01000060) such as... | depth 30 m
GTCGTGAGTTTGAAGGGGTGCATCGCTTGACTTTTGTGATTGATGTCGATCGCTGTATTTCTCGCATCATCACCAAGGTAAAGACCAAGGAAAGTGCTGCGCAAATTCTGGAATCAGCAGTCTGAAGTCAATTGAAATTAAGACTTTGAGGCCGTTGATAAACTAGCTGTTTAAATCGCCTATGCATGAAGGCCAAACGGATGCCTTGTCCTATTTTTGGTATTCTAGATACCCGTAAAAACACAAGATAATAAGGATTTGCATAATCCATAAATACTAACTACATTAGCAATCTAATATAATTAGCATTATCATGTATTTCTCACACAACTTTAAGCTATGAGCGTAAACAAAGATGCACGCCTGAAGGCACTGAAATTGACCATGGACAAGATGGATAAAACCTATGGAAAGGGTGCCGTCATGCGTCTGGGTGATAGCCCTACTGTAGATATTGAAGTCATCCCTTCAGGTTCGTTGAGTATTGATATCGCCTTAGGTATTGGAGGCTATCCTCGTGGCCGCGTGGTGGAAATATTTGGACCGGAGTCCTCGGGTAAAACGACCCTTGCATTGCATGCCATCGCTGAAACCCAAAAAACGGGCGGTATTGCTGCTTTCATTGATGCAGAGCATGCCTTTGACCGTTTCTATGCTGAGGCCCTTGGAGTGAACACGGAGGATCTCATCATATCTCAACCGGATAACGGCGAGCAAGCCCTTGAAATTGCAGATAACTTGATCCGTTCGGGTGCCATTGATCTCATTGTCATTGACTCGGTGGCAGCATTGACGCCTCGTGCTGAAATCGAAGGTGAAATGGGCGAAAATAAAGTAGGCTTGCATGCCCGCTTGATGAGTCAAGCCCTAAGAAAGTTGACTGGCACCATTTCAAAGACACAGTGTACGTGTATGTTTATCAACCAGCTGCGTGAGAAAATTGGTGTAATGTTTGGCAATCCTGAGGTCACCACAGGAGGCAATGCTTTGAAGTTCTACAGTTCGGTTCGCGTGGACATCCGCAGAAGTACACAAATAAAAGTGGCTGACCGAGTGGTAGGCAATCGCATCCGTGTAAAAATTGTGAAAAACAAAATGGCACCTCCTTTCCGCTTAGCTGAATTCGAAATTATGTACGGTGAAGGGATTTCACGCCTTGGAGAAATCATTGATTTTGGACTGGAGCATGACATTTTAACAAGAAGTGGAAGCTGGTTTTCTTATGGGTCAACCAAGTTGGGACAGGGAAGAGATGGTGTAAAAATCTTACTCAAGGACAACCCTGAATTGACAGAAGAAATCGAAGCCAAAGTGCTGGAAAAACTCAAGAATGCTTAAGGCCTGCCTTGCAGGTTTAGGACTTGCGCTGTCAATCTGGTCGTGTTCAGAACCGCTCAATCAAGCGACGGTTGATGGGGCTTCTGTCAAAGCGGTTACTCTGACGCCTATGGATAGCTTGAATGATGCAATTCAAGCTAATCCTAATGATGTTATAACCTTGGTGAAGCGAGGGCGGTTGCATTTCCAGACAGCAAATTTGCCGTATGCCTTGGCTGATGTCAAGGCGGCCTTGGCTATTGATAGTAATGATCATGATGCCATGGTGTTCATGGGTGAACTCATGATTTTGAAAAACCGATCTCGTACTTCGAAAGATTTATGGCAGCGATGCATTGAGGTGCATCCTGAAAGTGTGCCCTGCCGATTGAAGTTGGCGGAACTCTACAGCATAGTCTTTGAGTACGATAAGGCATTGCAGTTGATTGATGAAGCTTTAGCTATTGACCCCAGCGCCGCCCTTGCTTATTACCTGAAAGGCTTGATTGTGCGAGATCACAAGTCAGACACCTTGCGCGCATTGGCTTACATACAAAAAGCTATTGACTTGGAACCGACCTATTGGGAGGCTCTAGATATGGCGGCTCACCTCTACAGCCTTAATGGTTCTCCGATTGCGGTGGGTTATTACCAGCGCATGTTAGCTATCAATCCTGGGGATGGCGCCACCTTGTACAAGCTTGGGATGTTTTATCTGGGGCAAAAAGATTGGAATCGTGCCTTGGAAATTTTCACTGAATCAGTGGAACGCTACCCCAATGATGCAGAGAGCTTGTATAACCTGGGTTTTATTCATCTTGAGTTGGCTTTATTGAAGCCAGCCAGAGAGTATTTCACTCGCTGTCTTCAGGTCAATGCCATGAATTACCGAGCCTACTATGGTCGAGGATTCACATGGGAACGTGGAGGAGACCTTAGTAATGCTGCCGCTGACTACCGGAAGGCCTTAGAGTACAATCCCATCCATGAAGCGTCGCAAATTGCTTTGCGTCGTGTGATGGATAAAGTGGAACAATGAAGCAACCCTTTGCGAAGAAAATATCTCATGTTCATAGCAAGCATGGGGATGAAAGGCATGATCCTTACCAATGGATGACTGATCGCACAAGCGATGATGTCGTGTCACACCTGAATGCAGAAAATGCCTACCGAAAGGCTTTGATGGAGCCCGTTACCGCCCTGGAAGCTGAATTAGCAAAGGAGATGACGGATCGTTTGGTGCCAGATGATGCAACAGTCCCTGTTCGTATCGGTGATTATTGGTACCAAACCCGCTTCGAATCAGGCAATGAGTACCCACAGTTTTACCGAAGATCAGGGGATGAAAATGGCCCTGAGCAGTTGCTTTTGGACGTGCAGACCTTGGCAAAAGACAAGGCTTACTGTCAAGTGAGTGGTATTTTTTTAACTGAAGATCACGCCATGATGGCTTATGGGGTTGATTTTGTCAGTCGGCGTCAATACGACATTCACTTCATGGATTTAACGACAGGAGAGACCTTGAGCAAGGTGATTCATGATAGCACGGGTTCTTTGACATGGTCTAAAGATGGCAGCTATGTCTTCTACGCTACCAAGGATCCAGATACTTTGCGCGTTGATCGCATTTGGCGTGATGAGCTGAAAGGTGATAAGCCGCCGGTTTGTGTTTACCATGAGCAGGATGAAGCCTTCTCCTGTGGCATTGGTAAAAGCAAATCCAAGGCTTTTTTGACCATCAGTACAGGCGCTACCGATGTATCGGAGTCCCATGTTTTAGCGAGCGACAATCCCACGGGGAACTTTGTTTGCTTTCGACCGCGTGAGGCCGGTGTGGAGTACGGGATGTCGCACCGCGATGACCATTGGTTGGTGATGTCCAATACCCATGGGCAAAAAAACTTTGCCTTGGATAAAGTGCCTTTGAACGACTACAGCGATTGGACGCCATTCATTGCTCATCGCGAGGATGTTCAATTGGAGGGGCTAGACCTGTTTCATGAACATGTTGTTACATCGGAACGCTGCAATGGGTTGCTGAGTCTGGTGATCAGGGGACTGGATGGCGCTGTTGACCATGTCATTGATATGGATGAGGACAGTTACCAGATAGGCACCCATGGGAATCCCATGCTTGACACCCACGTACTTCGCTACGGCTACACTTCGCTAACCACACCGTTCACAGTGATCGACTACCACATGGTGAGCCATGAGCGCGTCGTGAAAAAGCAGCAGACCATTCGTGGTGGCTATGACGCCAGTCAATTCACTTCGAAGCGTTTGTGGGCCACAGCACCTGATGGGACATTGGTTCCCATGTCTTGGGTAGGTCCGGTGAATGCCCCGGCAGATTGCCCGACGTTGCTCTATGGCTATGGCTCCTATGGTATCACGGTAGATCCCGGTTTTTCCCTATCCAGGTTGAGTTTACTTGAGCGAGGTATGGCCTTTGCAATTGCGCATGTGCGTGGGGGTGAGTACCTGGGGCGAGATTGGTATGATGCTGGCAAATTGGCCAATAAACAGAACACCTTCAGTGACTTCATTGCCTGTGCAGAGCATCTAAAATCTGCAGGCATCGCTGGCGATGTTTATGCCATGGGCGGCAGTGCAGGCGGCTTGCTAATGGGAGCCGTCATGAACCAACGGCCAGACCTGTGGGCTGGTATCATTGCTGCAGTGCCCTTTGTTGATGTGGTGACCACCATGCTTGATGAGAGCATTCCTTTGACAACAGGAGAGTATGGCGAATGGGGTAACCCTAATGAAGCTGAGGCTTATGATCGAATGAAGGCCTACAGCCCCTATGATAATGTGGACGCATTGGCTTACCCACCATTGTTGGTGACCACCGGATTGCATGACTCACAGGTTCAGTATTGGGAGCCCATGAAGTGGGTGGCACGACTGCGGGAACTTCGCAGCAATCGCGAGCCCCTGATCATGCATTGCGACATGGATACCGGGCATGGCGGTGCTTCAGGTCGCTACGCTGCCTTTGCAGAGAGTGCCATGAAATACGCCTTTTTGATTGGCCTAATGAAGGGCAAGCTTCCTTTAAAATAATTGATCCTCAACCAAGTGCTTGACCTTTGTATTAGCGCCTGCATGCTGATCAATGAAACCCTTGATCTGCTTAGCTGGAGAGGTTTTTTGTAGACAATCATTGATCCATTGCTTGAGTTCGTCACTGTTTGAAACAGTGTTAGCATGACCTGATTGAATGGCCTTGTCAGCCTCCCAATGCCCGTCGGTTTCAGGCCCAAAGCAGGTGGGTAAACCGTGCACCATGGCCTCCAATACATTGTGCAAGCCCTGCTTGAACCCACCACCAATCATGGCCATGTTTGCGTGCCCATAGAAGGTGAAAAGGTCTCCCATGGTGTCAACCAATAGGAGTTTTGCATCCTGCCTTGCTTGCAGGCTTGAAGTAGACCAGCTAGACCACATCAAGGCCGTTGTTGGAAGAGCTTGGTTGATGGATGATGCCCGACTTACATCATGTGGTGCAAGAATGAAGGCGATGTGAGGGAAACGATGAATCAAGGGCAAGATCAGGGCTTCGTCTTCCGGCCAAGAGCTGCCAAGAATCAACACCTTTCTGCCTTGGATGAACTCTTCTATGCCTTCAATGGGCTGCCATGCACGAAGCCGCTCTTTCACACTGTCAAAGCGACCATCGCCAGTCAATACCGACTCAGGGAGGCCTGCATGGTTCCATGCGGCTTGCCCGCTTGGCTGTTGCTGACTGCAAAAAGACAAGCCTATCAAGGCAGGGCGATTGATGACGTTCATTGGGTGAAGCCACCAGTGACCTTGAGGGCTGTGAGCAAAGGCCAAGCCGTAGGGAATCTGTCTTTTCAAGAGCAAGCCGCAGAGAACAGGCCACAGGTCATATTTCACAAAGAGCATGGCTTGGGGTTGCAGCTGATCCAAGAATGGATTGAGTTGACTTGACCGATCGGCTGGCAAGTAACAGACGGGGCAGGGGCAGTCTGCTTGAATGCCTTGGCCGCTGGGTGAAAACAAGGAAACAACGATCCGCTTTCCCTCTAAATGCCATTGCTTGATCAAAGGTGCAATCATCCAATACTCGCCAAGGGAGGCAACATGTATAAGTAGGTCAGTGGGTCCTTCAGGCAGTTTCTGCTCTCGGGCGTTCAGCCAAGATTGGGCCTTGATGTGTCCGAAAAAGGCTGAAACCTGAAGAATCAGGTGGTAGCAAAGTCCTGGCAGTCGACGAAGGATCATTGGTAGTATTTGATGCGGTCTTCTACCTTGAGTAGAGGCAAGATCCACGCAGCGCGCAGGCCAATCCATTGATCAAATTTGATATCGGTGTCAGGCTGACGGCTGAAATGGTTGTAGCCACGAATGGACTGGGTTTGAGCAAAGCCTGCATCAAGGCCAATTTGAAAATTGATGCGACCAGCAGGGTCTAGGTATCGGTAGATCAGGATGGGGCTGAGACTGATGCCGTGATGTAGCTGGTCCAAGCCTTCAGTGTAGGGCGATTCCAACAAGGGAACGCCGCCTGAGCTGAAGATGCCAACCTTGTGCCGCAGGTAACCAACAGAAAAGCCTACAAGCCATTCGCCGTAGGGCACCTTGAAAACATGCATCAAGCGGGTGCCGATGATGCTGCCACGAAGTTCAGCTTGTAAACTGCCATAGCTGCCATCATTGGCAAGTATTTCTCCTTCTGAGGTCATCAGGTGTTCAATCAGAGCAGGCCCTTGTTTGAGTTTGCCTGCATGCAGAAAGTCAGCTTGTAACCCAAGGATCCATCCATTGGCCCATTGGTGATCCAAGGCAGTAGACATGGAAAGGCTAGATTTAAAAGACTTTCCCCAATCCCCCAAAGGGAGGAAGCTTCCAGCACCCACATGAATTAATTGACCCTTAGCTTGTGGGTTCTGTGCCACGCCAGAGAGGCTGCAAAAAACCAAGGCAAAAGCAAAAATGAATGGGAGGCTGCGCATGCTGCGAAGGTAACCCCTGAAATACTTCATGTCATTGATTTGATTCTTCCTCAGTTTTTGCTGCATTTCTCAGCTATTTCTGTGGTATTTTTGACATCTTAACGCATTCTATGGCATTCAACCCTCCTATCCCCATGGTGGACCTCAAGACCCAGCATGGACGTATCCGCAGCGAATTGGACAAGGCCCTGTTAGCTTCAGCCCATGCAGGCCGATTCATCAATGGGCCAGAGGTTGCTGTCTTTGCTGGAGAACTTGCTGATTATTTGCAGGTGGAACATGTCATTCCTTGCGCCAATGGCACCGATGCCTTACAGATTGCTTTGATGGCTTTAGGGCTGAACCCTGGCGATGAAGTGATCACGGCCAGTTTCACCTATGTTGCTACGGCAGAGGTTATTGCTCTTTTGCAGCTGAAGCCCGTACTGGTGGATGTGCACCCAGACCATTTCACCTTGGATGTCGATCAGGTGGCAGCAGCCATCACCTCACGCAGCAAGGCCATCATTCCTGTACACCTATACGGCCAGGGTGCTGACATGGAACCTTTGATGGCATTGGCTGACAAGCATGGGCTATTTGTTGTTGAGGATAATGCGCAAGCTTTAGGCGCTGATTACCTGTTCAGCTCAGGTATTCAAGCCAAACTTGGCACGGTTGGTCACATTGGATGCACCTCCTTTTTCCCCAGTAAAAACCTTGGATGCATGGGTGATGGTGGCGCTTTGTTCACCAGAGATCAGGCATTGGCAGATCGCATTGCCATGATTGCCAACCACGGTCAATCAGTGAAATACCAACACGATGTGGTTGGCTGCAACAGTCGATTAGACAGCATCCAAGCAGCCGTTTTACAAGTGAAGCTCAAGCATCTCCCAGCCTGGACCCTTGCCAGACAGCAGGTAGCTGACCGCTACGATGTGGGCCTTACAGGCCTTGATCAGGTTGTTGTTCCTGCCCGAATTACTCAGGGCAGCCATGTCTTTCACCAATACACCATCAAGGTGCTTGACGGTCAGCGCAATGCATTGAAGCAATGCTTAGCAGATGCTGGCATCCCGAGCATGATCTATTACCCCATTCCCTTGCATAAGCAAAAGGCTTATGCAAGCGTTGACCATGGAGCGGGCTTCCCCATTTCAGAGCAATTGAGCGAGGTGGTCTTGTCCTTGCCAATGCACCCTGAATTGGACGAGTCAACCCAACACATCATCACCCAAACCATTCAAAACTTCTTTTCATGAAAATCACTGTTGTAGGTACTGGGTATGTCGGCTTGGTTTCCGGCGCATGCCTTGCAGATGTTGGCATGGATGTTACCTGTGTGGACATCGATCAGCAAAAAATTGCCAACCTCAAAAAAGGCATTTTGCCCATATATGAACCGGGATTGGAACACATCGTGGCTCGCAATGTGGCCGCAGGTCGCTTAAATTTCACCAGCACCTTGTCTGATGCCATTGTTGGATCAGAAACCGTATTCATTGCGGTGGGAACTCCCCCAGGGGAGGATGGATCTGCCGATTTACAGTACGTCTTGAAGGTGGCGCAGTCCATTGGTGAGCACATGCAGGACTACCTGGTGGTGGTGACTAAAAGCACAGTGCCTGTTGGCACAGCGAGCAAGGTGAAATCAACGCTGCAGTCTGCCTTGACCAAGCGAGGTTTAACTACGGACTTTGATGTGGCCTCCAACCCGGAGTTCCTCAAGGAGGGGGCTGCCATTGATGATTTCATGCGACCTGACCGAATTGTATGCGGCGTGGACAATGAACGGGCTGAGGGCGTCTTGTCTCGCCTGTACAAGCCATTCACCCTGAATGGCCACCCTGTGCTTTTCATGGATATTCCATCTGCAGAGATGACCAAATACGCCGCCAATGCCATGTTGGCAACAAAAATCAGCTTCATGAATGACATTGCCTTGCTGTGTGAGGTCATGGGCGCAGATGTCAATCAAGTCCGAAGGGGCATTGGCAGTGATCCGCGAATCGGGCATAAATTCATTTACCCAGGCATTGGCTATGGCGGTTCATGCTTCCCTAAGGACGTGAAGGCCTTGGTGCGCGCAGGCGAGGAAAATGGCCATGCCCTGCGCATCCTGCAGGCTGTCGAGGACGTCAATGACGACCAAAAACAGGTGATGGTTAAAAAAGTGATGGCACAGTTTGGTCAGGATTTGACCGGCAAGCATTTTGCTATGTGGGGCTTGAGCTTCAAGCCAGAAACTGATGACATGCGTGAAGCTCCATCAGTGGTGATTGCCAATGCCTTGCTTGAAGCTGGTGCCACAGTAGCGGCCTATGACCCGGTTGCAATGGAAGAGGCTAAACATCAGCTAGGCGACCGCATCACGTATGCAAATGAGGCCTATGTGGCACTGGAAGGGGCTGACGCCCTGCTGTTAGTGACCGAATGGCGAGAGTTCCGCATGCCAAACTGGGACCGTGTCAAGGAGGCCATGCAGACGCCAGTTGTCATTGATGGCCGGAATATTTTTGATGCCAAGGCGCTTCGCGACCAGGGCTTTGTTTACCAAGGAATAGGCATCCAATGAGCAAGACCAAACCACGTACCCTGATCACAGGGGCCGCAGGTTTCTTGGGGTCCCACCTTTGTGACCGTTTCATCGCAGAGGGCCATGAAGTGATTGCCATGGACAACCTCATCACAGGGGATTTGCGCAACATTGACCATTTGATGGACTCGCCAGTGTTCACCTTTGTCAATCATGACATCAGTCAGCGCATTGCCATTGATGGACCCTTGGATTACATCCTGCACTTTGCCTCACCAGCTAGCCCCATCGATTACTTGAAGATTCCCATTCAAACCATGAAGGTTGGCTCTTTAGGCACACACAATTGCCTAGGCCTCGCCCTGGCTAAGGGTGCAAGAATCTTGGTTGCTTCAACCTCTGAGGTCTATGGCGACCCCGAAGTGCATCCGCAGACGGAATCCTACTGGGGAAATGTCAACCCCATCGGTCCACGTGGTGTCTACGATGAAGCCAAGCGGTTCCAGGAAGCGTTGACCATGGCCTACCATCGTTACCATGGCGTTGAGACGCGCATCATTCGCATATTCAACACCTATGGACCCCGCATGCGACTCAATGATGGCCGGGTACTGCCTGCTTTCATTGGTCAAGCCTTGCGAGGGGAGGATCTCACCATTTTTGGAGACGGCAGTCAGACGCGTTCGTTTTGTTACGTGGATGATTTGGTGGAAGGCATCCTCCGCCTCTTGATGAGTGATTGCTCAGATCCTGTGAACATTGGCAACCCAGATGAAATCAGTATCAAGGATTTTGCAGATGAAATCATTGCCCTCACGGGTACCGACCAGCAGGTTATTTACCAAGATCTCCCTGTGGATGACCCAACCCAGCGCCAGCCAGATATCTCAAAGGCAAGGGCATTGCTTGACTGGCAGCCAAAGGTTAATCGCCACGATGGATTGGCCATAACTTATGCAGCATTCAAAGCCCTACCAGAGGAGATACTCTACAAGCAGGAGCACAGAGATTTTAAAGCATACACCAAGTTATGAGCCGCATTCTCGTCACAGGAGGCCTAGGGTACATTGGCTCACACACAACGGTTGAGTTGATGGCAAAAGGCCATGAAGTCGTCGTGGTAGACAACCTTTCCAACACAAGGGAAAGTGTGCTTGACGGCATCACAGCCATTGCAGGTAAGCGGCCTTCATGGGTCAATCTTGATCTGGCAGATGCTGTGGCAACTAAAGCTTTTTTTGCTGGCAATGCTTTTGATGCAATCATCCATTTTGCTGCCTTCAAGGCCGTGGGTGAGTCCGTAGAAAAGCCAATGATGTACTACAGAAACAACGTGAATGCCTTGATGCATGTCTTGGATTATGTGACATCAAACCCTTCATGTGCCTGTATTTTTAGCTCATCCTGCACGGTGTACGGTCAAGCAGATCACTTGCCGATTTCGGAAGATGCGCCCATGAAACAGGCAGAGTCTCCCTATGGCATGACCAAACAGATAGGCGAGTCCATGCTGACAGATGCGGCAAAGGCTTATGGGCTGAAAGTGACAGCCTTGCGCTATTTCAACCCCATTGGCGCACACCCCAGTGCCTTGATTGGCGAATTGCCCCTAGGCACGCCACAGAATTTGGTGCCTTTCATCACCCAAAGTGCTGCGGGTCTGCGAGGTCCACTGCAGGTCTACGGCAAGGACTACCCAACAGCTGATGGGACTGCCGTCAGGGATTACATTCATGTGGTTGACCTGGCATTAGCTCACATCGCTGCCATGGATCATTTGATCCGCCAGGAAGGTGGTGACATGCATGTGTTCAACCTGGGAACAGGTAAGGGGTCTTCCGTTTTGTCAGTCATTCAGGCCTTTGAAGACGCCACGGGCACAGCCTTGTCATGGGCTTTTGCGCCACGCCGGGCAGGCGATATAGTTGCAGCGTATGCTGACACAGAAAGGGCTGCATCCGTTCTTGGGTGGAGGGCTCAACGCAGCTTGGCAGACAGCATGAAGGATGCTTGGCGTTGGCAAGAAGGATTGCCCTCTTGAATTCCTAACTTGTCAGCATGAAGAAGCATCACGCCCTTGGTTTATTGGTTTGTTTGATGAGCATGCAGATTTGGGCTCAGCCCATTCAAATGCTACTGCCTAAAGTGAGCGAGTTCAGAATGGATACCGCCCCTGCAGGGTTTGACTTGCGCATCCTGCACCTGGAGTCAGGCGATGCCTTTTCCAAGTCAGGCTTTCTCAATGCAACCAAAGTGAAGCACGCCAAACAATTTGGCGTGGCAACAAGGCAAACATCAGGTATGCGACAGAAAATCACTGCGCAGGACCCCTTGGTTCATGATGACTTTGGAATGAAGCGAGTCTTTGCCGTCAATGGCATGCAGGTGCCATTGCCAGGAGGAACCCCGAATGACAACACGATTGCCATAAGCAATGACAGCATCCTGCTAGCTGGGGTGAACTCCTTCATATGGGGCTGGGACCTCAAGCAGGACACCTTCCTTTTTGCGCAGCAATTCATTTCTTTGATTCAAGCCTCTGGCCTGCCAACCAATAGCTACGCAAGTGACCCACGCCTGCATTACGATCCAGTGGAGGATCGATTTGTGCTTCTGTTTTTTGTAGGAAACAACCCACAGACCAGCCAGGTCTTTGTTTGTTTCAGCGAAACCAATGACCCGCGGGATGGCTGGCATGGCTACAGCATTCCAGGCAACCCCTTGAACAACAATCGGTGGAGCGACTTCCCCGCCATCACTGTGACGGAAGATAAATTGATACTGTCCATCAATCTCATCATTCCCGGCGTGAGCTGGCAAGTCGGTTTTGATGGAAGCATCATATGGGAGATGGATAAACATGCTGGTTATGCGGGAGACAGCCTGCCTGTTGAGCTGCATCACGGGATTACCTACGGCGGTGAATGGATCAGGAACCTGCATGCCATCACTGGATGGAATGGAAGCACGTCAGTGCCAATGTTCATGTCTAACAGGAACTTCTCAGCACAAAATGATTCTGTCTTTTTTCTGCGACGCAATGACTCAGCCGTGGGTGGTACGCACAGTTATGACATCCACTTGATTCATGCCAGTGAAGCCTATGGCTTGCCGCCCAATGGGGTCCAGCCTTCCACACCGACGGGGCAGCTTAACAAGGGCATGCAAACCAATGATGCCCGATGGCTTGGAGGCATGGAAATGCCTGATGGTTCCGTTCATGTGGTAAGCACAACCAGGGAGTTCAGCAGCCAGCGATCAGCTATATACCATGGCATCCTCCACAATCCCTTGTCGCCGGACACACTCTATGGTCATGTCATTGGCGACAACATCAAATACTTTGGCTACCCCAACCTTGCCTTCATTGGCAATGAGGAATGCGATGGAGAGGTGTTGATTGGTTTCAATCACACGTCACCCGTCGATTACCCTGGATTTTCTGCCCTGTACTATGGCAACGATGGCACGTACTCCAATGTCATCAGTTTGAAATCGGGCCTTGGCAATGTGAATAAACTCGGTGGTGCAGAACGCTGGGGTGATTACTTTGGAATTCAGTCGGTCTACAATGACCCGCAACAGGCTTGGTTGGCTGGATTTTATGGCTTAGCCAATGGCAGCAATTCAACCTGGTTTTCCTTGCTAGAAAGTCCGGATAGCACGCGATTGGATGTGCAAGTTGACATGACTGGTGTTGGCTGTGAAGTTGAAGTTTCAGCCATAGCCATTGGTGGTGTCCCACCCTATAACTATGCTTGGGACAGCAACCCTGGCATTGCGCTTGCGGGACCCTACTGCAGTGGTGATTCCGTCAGTTTGTCGGTCACCGATGCGCGTGGTTGTCAGCAGGCATTGAGCGTGTATGTGCCCTATGCAGATGTCAAAACACCATCGGTCTTCCCAAACCCCACACAGGACATGGTGTTGATGGCCTTCGATGCACCGTCAGGTGGCGAGGTTAGCATCACCCTGACCACGCTCAATGGCCAAGTGATAACCGTAGGCAAGCGTCCTGTGAAAGCTGGACGCAATGAAGCGCAACTCTGGTTAGGTCACCTGCCTGCAGGCACCTACCATGTTCGCATCCACTTCGGTGACCAGACAGGCAGCAGCCAGACCTCCCACTTGCTTTCAGAAAAATTACTTTTAATAACCTCTCCTTGATGCCTTGCATTTTTATCACCGGCGGAGCCGGATTCATTGGTTCCCATGTGGTTCGCCGCATGGTAAACAATCACCCGGATACCACCATCGTCAATCTGGATGCTTTGACTTACGCAGGCAATCTGGCCAACTTATTGGATGTTGAAGATGCCAGCAATTACCGCTTTGAAAAAGTGAACATCTGTGATGTGCCAGCCTTGACAGAGTTGTTCAATCGTTACCAGCCAGACGCGGTGATGCATTTGGCAGCGGAAAGCCATGTGGATCGCTCCATCGAAGACCCCATGGCCTTTGTCAACACCAATGTGATTGGCACGGTAAACCTTCTCAATGCAGCAAGAGAGCTTTGGAAGGGCAACATGGAGGGCAAGCGATTTTACCACATTTCCACGGATGAGGTCTTTGGTGCCCTAGGCAAAGAAGGTTTATTCACTGAAGAGACGGCCTACAGCCCCAACAGCCCTTACTCTGCATCCAAGGCCAGCTCGGATCACTTTGTTCGAGCCTACCATGAGACCTATGGTTTACCTGTGGTGATTAGCAACTGCTCCAATAATTATGGCCCCAACCATTTTCCTGAAAAGTTGATTCCTTTGATGATTCATAATATCCTTGAGGGCAAACCATTGCCAATCTATGGGGACGGGCAATACACCAGGGATTGGTTGTATGTTTTGGACCATGCAGAGGCCATTGAGCGCATTTTCTTGAAGGGCAAGCTAGGTCAGACTTACTGCGTTGGTGGATGGAATGAATGGACAAACATCGATTTAGTCAAGGTGATTTGTCGCTTGATGGACAGCAAATTGGGCAAAGCCTCAGGTAGCTCAGAGCAGTTGATTACCTATGTGACAGATCGACCGGGCCATGACCTTCGCTATGCCATTGATGCCAGCAAAATTGACAACGATTTACAGTGGAAGCCTGCGCACACCTTTGAAGAGGGTATCGCAAAAACCATCGACTGGTACCTTGACAACAGCGCCTGGCTTGAAGGGGTTACCACTGGAGCGTACCAGACCTATTACGACAAGCAATACGCCAAGTGAGCGACGCCATAGCCATCATTCCGGCGCGCTATGCCAGTACACGTTTGCCTGGGAAGCCCCTTGCAGACATCCATGGCAAGCCAATGATTGTTCATGTGATGGACGCAGTTGCTGCGGTGATTGACACCTATGTTGCCACAGATGATGCGCGCATAGCAGCCGTTGTCCAAGCCGCTGGCGGCAAAGTCATCATGACAGATGAGCAGTGTGCCAATGGTACCGAACGGGTGAAAGAGGCCTTGTTGAATAGCGGTCAACAACCTGACATTGTCTTGAACATCCAAGGGGATGAGCCCATGGTGAATAAGCAGGATATCCAAACATTGCTGCAGCTGATGCAACGACCCGATGTGCAGATTGGCACCTTGGTTACCCCATCCAAGCCAGCAGATCACCAATCCACCAACAACTGCTTTGTGGAGCGCCTGCCAGATGGTTTAGCGATAGGCTTTTCGCGTGAAGCGGCTTGTTGCAGCAGCCAAGCATGGCGTCATGTTGGCATGTACGGTTTCAAAGGGGGCATCTTGGATGAACTCATCGCCCTACCTCCGACGGCGGGCGAGAAATCTCAACGCCTAGAGCAACTGAGATGGCATGAGTCAGGCTATGCGATACATACCGCTGAGGTGGCTCAAGCCGGTTTGGGTGTTGATAGCCCAGAAGACCTTGAACGGGTGCGGCAGTTGATGGCCTAAGCCTCGTGATCTAATAAATTGGTGACCACATGGTAGCGCGGATCATCGATGGCCCCCCGCACGTGGTCGATGAAATCAGGACTAGCCTTGGCTAGCAACACTTGGCATTCAGGGCTGAGATGGTGGAAGGTGATGGATTTGCCCAATTCCTCGTATTTCTTACCTAAATTCCATAAGGCTTCAATGCCTGAGTGATCACTCACCCGAGATTCCATGAAGTCAACTATGACATTGTCAGGGTCTTGCTTGGGGTCAAATTTTGCCATGAAGGCTTGGGTTGAACCAAAAAATAAGGGCCCCCAGATTTCGTAAACTTTGACACCCTCTTGATTGATGTGCTTTCGCGCCCGAATCATGGTGGCATTTTTCCAAGCAAAGACCAATGAGGACATGATCACACCAACAATCACCGCAATGGCAAGGTCTTGCCAGACAGTCACGGCAGATACAGTGATTAGCACCACGGCATCAGCAAAGGGAATTTTGTACAGGATGCGAAAACTGCTCCAGGCAAAAGTCCCGACAACCACCATGAACATCACACCGACTAGGGCCGCAATAGGAACTTGTTCAATCCATGGGGCAGCAAAAAGGATGAAACCAAGCAAGGCCATGGCTGCCACAATGCCCGAAAGGCGACCTCGGCCACCTGCCTTGACATTGATGATGGATTGGCCAATCATGGCACAGCCACCCATGCCGCCAAAGAGGCCGTTGAGGATATTGGCTGAGCCCTGTGCGATACATTCTCGGTTACCTGATCCACGGGTTTCAGTCATGTCATCGATGAGGTTAAGGGTCATCAAGGACTCGATCAATCCAACGGCTGCAAGCAGTACAGCTGTTGATATTAATACATCCCAGTGGCCATTGACACTGTCAAACATTTGAAATAAGTCCCATTGAAATGAAGGCAAGCCACCTTCGAGTCCACTACCGCCTCCATCTCTAATGAAGCTTCCCACGGTGCTGACATCCAAATCACCAAGCACAACAGTCAAGGTGACCACAGCAATGCCTATCAAGGCAGCAGGTGCGTGTTTGAAAAGTTTGGGAAGGAATTGCATGATGGCCATGGTCAAGCCAACCAATCCGACCATCAACCAAAGGCTATTGCCTTGAAGCCATGATCCCGCACCTTCAGGTGTCATGGTTTTAAACATGTCTAATTGCGACAGGAAAATCACAATGGCTAAGCCATTGACAAAGCCCATCATCACTGGGTGAGGAATCAATCGCACAAATTTCCCCATCTTCAGGACACCTGCAAGGATTTGAATGACACCAACAAACAGCAAGGCAATGAGCAGCCATTGCAGTCCCAAGTTATCCATGCCTAAATCATTGCCAACCTCGTTGCCAACCATGATCAAGTGCACCATGACCACAGCCATTGCGCCCGTTGCGCCAGAGATCATGCCAGGACGACCGCCAAATACCGCTGTCACGATTCCCATCATGAAGGCGCCATAGAGTCCAACCAAGGGATCAAGGCCTGCCACAAAGGCAAATGCCACAGCTTCAGGCACCAGCGCCAGCGCTACGGTCAGTCCAGACAGGATGTCTTTGCGGGGGTTGAATGTAAAGTTCTTGAGAAGTCGTTGCATGCCAGTTGAATCAAGCCGGCAAAAGTAGACCATTCAAGGACTTAGACAAGCATGCAGTTTGCGGACCTGATCAAGCAATGACCCGCGCCACCATCAAGCCATCCCTGAAGGGAAGGAGCTGATGTTCAACACGTTTATCAGCAGCTATTTTTTCATTGTAGGCTCTCAACGCTTTGGTTTCTGAATCCTGCTTGTCCATGTCAGGAACCTTACCGCTCCAAAGCACGTTGTCTGCAATGATTAAACCCCCTGGTCGCATGCGGTCAATGACTGCATCGTAGTAGTTGCTGTAATTCCCCTTATCTGCATCGATGAAGACCAGGTCCCATCTCTCTTGAAGGTTTGGGATGACGTCAAGGGCTGACCCGATGTGCATGGTCACAGTATCCTGAAGTCCAGACTGTTGTAGGTACCCTTCAACACGTGCTTGCAGCTCTTCATTGATGTCAATGGTGTGTAAATGACCACCTGGCTGAAGGCCTTCCGCCATGCAGAGGGCGGCATACCCCGTGTAGGTTCCAATTTCTAGAATGCGTTGTGCCTTGAGTAAGTGAGACATCAAACTCAAGAAGCGACCTTGTTGATGGCCGCTGAGCATGCGAGGCACCAAGACCTCTTGCCAGGTTTCACGTTCGATGGTTTCAAGTAATTCGCTGTGGTTTTTGGTGAGTTGACCAGCGTAGTCATCGATGTGATCGGGGAGAAATTTCATGTCAGTTTTTTGGTAAGTACAACAGTTGGCTGATGCTATCAGGGTGGTGGATGCGATTGGCCATATCCATGATGTCACTGGCTGTGATGCTATTCACGTGGTTTTTGATTGCGTCAAAACTGTCCACGCGATCAAGTGAAAGCAAGGATTTTCCAAGGGAAGTCATCAGGGCCCCGTTGCTTTCTTGGGCAAGGGCCATTTGCCCAAGTAATTGGGTTTTTGCTAAGGAGAGTTGCACCACGCCAAGCGATTGGTTTCTGACTTTGTGAAGCTCTTGGAGAATCAATTGAATACAGCGGTCCATGTTGTCAGCATCGGTTCCTGCATAGATGCCCCAAATGCCGGTGTCACTCATGGGGTGCAGGAAGCTTTCAATGTGGTAGGCAATGCCATGGCGTTCGCGAATGTTTAGATTCAACCGGCTGTTCATGGCAGGGCCACCCAATAAGTTGTTCAACAGAACCAAGGTGGGCAGCTTGTCATGATCCACGGGAAGCGCCTTGCCGCCAAGGATCACATGGCTCTGGCTGATGGCACGCTTCATGGTGTGTTTGGTGACCTGTACAGCAGGTGCAGGGAGGCGTACAGGAGCCTTTGAGTTGGCGGTCCAGTCGCTGGCAAACTTCATGGCTAACCGTTCGAATCGTTCGGGAGAGATACCGCCAACCGACGAGAGAACTGCGCGCTCCGGGTGGTAAAAAGCTTGTGTGAATCGCATGATATCCTCTCGATTGAAGGACTTGACTGTCTGCTCTGTTCCAAGGATATTCCGTCCCAGGGCATGGTCAGGAAAGAGCAGTTGATCAAACCCATCGAATAGCATCTCAGCTGGTTGATCTTTGTAGGCATCGATCTCGTCGAGGATGACATCTTGCTCTTTGGGGATTTCCTTGTCTGGGTAGGTGGCGTTTTGGATCACATCCATCAACAATTCCATTGCCCTGCTGTAATGGGTCTTTAAAAAGCTGGCATAAATGCTGGTGTCTTCCTTGGAAGTGTAGGCATTGAGTTCGCCACCGACAGACTCCACCCGTGAAAGCACATGAAAGGCCTTTCGCTTGGTCGTTCCCTTGAACATCATGTGTTCAATGAAATGTGCCAACCCTTCATCCTTAGGGTCACTTTCATCCCTGGATCCTGCCTGAATGACAAGGCCTACATGGCCAGCTGGTGAAGCAACCTGCTGATGTATCCAGCGCAAGCCATTGGGCAATGTGCCCTGAGTAAAAGGGGGACGTTTCAAGAGCGAAGAATCAGTCTTTGAGCCACTTTTTCAACCAGCCAAAAAACTCGTCATGCCAGACAAGCCCATTTTGAGGACTTTGCACCCAATGGCCTTCTTCAGGGAAGTACAAAAAGCGTGATGGAATGCCGCGCAACTGAGCTGCTTGGAATGCCTCCATCCCTTGGTTGACAGGCACACGGAAATCATTGGCACCATGGATGACCAATAGGGGAGATGTCCAATGCTGCACGTAGTTGATGGGGTTGTGTTTGCTGTACGAAGGAGGTTCGTTGTCTTGCCAGAATGGGCCGCCAAGGTCCTTGTTGGCAAAGAACATTTCCTCCGTGCTGAGGTACCAGCTCTTCATGTCAAACAGGCCACAATGTGAAATTAGCGCAGCAAATCGGTTCTCGTGAATGCCTGCAAGCATGTACACAGAGTACCCACCATAGGATGCACCTACTGCGCCAAGGTTTGCTTTGTCAACATAGGGCTCTTTTGCCAGCGTGTCAATGGCTGCGAGGTAGTCCTCCATGGCCTGACCACCCCAGTCTCCAGAGATTTGCTCATTCCATGCTTTACCAAAACTTGGCACACCGTGCCGATTAGGCGCAACCACAATGTAGCCCTGGGATGCCATCAGCTGGAAGTTCCAACGGAAGCTGTAGAATTGACTGACGGGGCTTTGCGGACCACCTTGGCAATAGAGCAGGGTGGGGTAGGTTTTGCTGGCGTCAAAGTGTGGCGGGTAAATGACCCAAGTCAACATGGATCCACCATCAGAAGTAGGGATCCATCGCTTTTCAACCTTGCAAAGATCCAGTAGGTCATAGATGCTGTCATTGACATGTGTCAGTGCTTGAACATCGCTGGCCTTCTTGCTGCTGAACAGGTAAAGCTCATTGGCGTGGTTCATGTCTTGACGCTGTGCCACCACATGTTTTCCCTTTGCAATGAAATGGCCGTAGTTGTAATCGCCACTTGTCAGATCCACGATTTGTCGCTTGCTTAACCCTCGCTTGCCTTTGAGTAGATCCAGTCGATGGATTTGCTGCGTGGCTTCATGCTGGTCTCGGTATACGATGCTGCTGTTGCTGAGCCACTGAAATTCAGAGACGTACTCAGTTTCCATGACAGGGTCCAATGTCTGGACTTTGCCAGCGTCACTGCTTGCAACGATGTACAGTTGATTGATATCAGATTCGTAGCCATCCTCTGCCATAGCAGTGAATGCCAGCCATTGGCCATCGGGGGAGAACTGCGGGTTGTTGTCGTAGCCATCAAGGCCATGCACCGTTGCTGTCACGTGGCTGGTCCGGTCATGCAGATAGATCTTGGAATCGGTGCTTGTGGCAAAATCCAATTTGCTCACGCTCTTCTTGCTAGCATACGCAATGAATCGACCATCAGGACTGATGTCAAAGCTTTCTGACCCACCAAATGGTGGCATGGGTGCATGCACAGCTTCTCCCGCCATGATATCAACCATGTCTGTGACAGGTTGATCTGAAAGTGGGTCAATCACAGCCACCGCAATGTGGTTGAATCGGTAATCGGTCCATTGGTTCCAGTGGCGGTACATGAGTTCATCGTAGACGGCGTAATTGGCCATCGGCAATTGAGGGCGGCGCTCTAAAGGCGTTTGCTCCATGGAGACAGATGTGACAAAGGCCATAACCAGCCGGCCTTCCTTGAGCTCCACGCATTTCGCGTCAGATACCCCGCCTTCAATGGCTGTCAATGCTTTGATTTCACCGGTCCGTGGGTCGACGCTATGTAATTGATCCTGGTAAAAAAATCCCACAGATTGGCCACCACGAAAGAAAAAAGCTTGGTATTCGCCGCCGTCCAAATCCGTCAACTGAGTGACCTCTCCAGAGGCCTTGTTGACCATGTATAGGTTGCGGTTACCCTTGTTTTCGTCCAGGTCATAATTTGTGACGCCATAAATAACGGCATGCTCGTTCGCGTCATCCAGGCTGACCCGTCCAAGGTTCCAAAGGGTTTCAGGCGTCATCACGTCTTGCGCGTTTAGACTCAGACTTGTCAGCCCAATCAGGCAAAGGGAAAGTAATTTCATAATTGAGGGCTTTGGGTATCAATGATTTCAAGCAAGGTACGGAAGGCTACCAGTTTGTCTCCATACTTGGTTTGGGTGGCGTGTTGCAGATCGGGAGCGTAAATTTCTTGGTAGAGCTGGTAGTCTGCCATGGACGCAAACCGATACTGCATGGCATAGGTCACCCCCGATTCTTCATCCAACATAACCCGTGTCAACTGACAGTCAAGGAACTGTCCAGAAGCAAGAACATCAGGGATATGTGTGGCCTTCATCCATTGGAGCCAATTGTCGTGAATATCGCTATCCACATTCACGGTAACATTGTATAGATACATGCCTACAAGGTCGTGTTTTCCCAGTTGTCCCATCGCATTTGGAAATGCGAATCTAAGCTGTCTTGGTTGGCCATGACCCATGTTGCAGCCTTGCCTTTGTCAACAATTGTTTGAAGCAAAGGCCAAAGCAATTGCCTTTCCGTTGACAGGTGTTGCAGCGTCAAAGAATCTGCCCGCAATTCATGCTGCCAGTCATTCTTTAGATCCCGTAACTGCTTGTCAAACAAATCCAGCGTTTCAGACCATTGCTGATTGTTCAGGCCATCATGCCATTTGTTCAAGGCTTTGTTAGCATAGCGAAGGCCGGAAAATTCTGAAAGGAATATGGCTTTTTTACTGCTATCAAAGGCCTTGCTGTTGGCGACCTCCATGTGGCGAGAAAGGATGCTGCGTGCATGGTCAATGTCTTGGTCTTCCAATGAGGTAATGATGGCCTGGGCGGAGTCAATGCTCCAGATTTCCCTGTCAATGTCATGACCAATGGGCCCCTGTCTCCCACAAGCTGCGATGACCAATGCCATGACGCAAGCGACAAGAATACGTGCCCACCGATGATTCGTCATGCTTATTGAATCCTAGTGAATCCTGTGTATTGATGCAACACATCAGGGATGTCAATGCCGGTGGCATCTTGGTTGTTTTCCAGCAAGGCAGCGAGTACCCTAGGCAACGCAAGGGAAGATCCATTCAAGGTGTGACACAAAGTTGGTTTGGATTGCGCATCTTCTCTGTAACGCAGCTTCAAACGTGAGCTTTGAAAGGTTTTGAAGTTGGATACGGAACTCACCTCAAGCCAGCGTTCCTGTGCAGCGGACCAGACTTCAAAATCGTAGGTGATTGATGCGGCAAAACCTAGGTCTCCACCACAGAGACGAAGCACTCGGTAATGGAGGCCAAGGGACTCAAGCAAAGAGCCCACGTGAGATACCATGCTATCAAGATGTGCTGCTGATTTTTCGGGTTTGTCAACGCAAACGATTTCCACTTTTTCAAATTGATGCAATCGATTGAGTCCTCTCACATCCTTGCCGTAGGAGCCAGCTTCGCGTCGGAAGCAAGGACTGTGTGCGGTATATTTCACTGGCAGGTCGTCACTGGAAAGAATTTCATCACGCAACATGTTGGTCACAGGAATTTCTGCGGTTGGAATGGCGTAAAGATTGTCGACGGGCATGTGGTACATCTGACCTTCTTTGTCGGGCAATTGACCGGTGCCATAGGCAGAGGCTTCATTCACGAAAAAGGGAGGAATCACTTCGGTGTAGCCCGCTTCAGCGTTTTGGTCCAAAAACCATTGGATCAAGGCACGTTGCAAACGCGCGCCCTTGCCAGTGTATACGGGAAATCCAGCGCCAGCAATTTTAACACCTCGTTCAAAATCAATGAGACCATATATTTCAGTGAGGTCCCAGTGGGGCTTGTTGGCTGTCAACTCAGGTTTTGTACCCCAGGTGCTGACTGTGATATTGTCTGATTCAGAGTTGCCTGCTGGCACCAACTCGTCAGGTCGGTTGGGTAAACTGATCAATACGTCCATTTCCTGGGCCTCTAGGGCTTCAAGTTCACGTCCCAAATCTTGAATGCGCAGCTTCAATGCCTTGGTATCCTCTTTCAGGGCATTGGCCTGATCACCTTTGCCAGACTTGAATAGCTGCCCAATTTTCTTGGCGATTTGGTTGGCTTCTGCTTGTGCAGCTTCAGCATCTACTTGGATGCTTCGTCGCGATGCATTGATTTCAAGGATGCGATCAACGATGGGCTGCGCGTCAAGGTTTCGCTTGGCCAGGTCTTGGACGATGCCAGCTGCATCATTTCGAATAGCGGAGAGTAATAACATGGTGTAAAAGTAAAAATCCCCTGCCGCCGAAGCCACAGGGGAAAAAATAATTTATTCTTTCGAAGAATTATGCTTCGGCCCCTGGTACAGGAACGATTGACACAAAGCTCTTATTTTGAGCTTTTTTCTCGAATTGCACCATGCCATCGGTCAATGCAAAGAGTGTGTGATCCTTGCCAATGCCTACGTTTTTCCCAGGATGATGCCTGGTTCCGCGCTGCCGAATAATGATGTTACCTGCGAGTGCTGGTTGACCGCCAAAAATTTTGACGCCCAATCGTTTACTTTCTGATTCGCGTCCGTTTTTGGAACTACCTACGCCTTTTTTATGTGCCATGGAATCTTAATTATGCTTTTTTAGCAGGGGTTTTTGCAGCCGTCTTTGGAGCTGCCTTCTTTGCAGCCGTCTTTGGAGCTGCTTTTGCTGCCGCCTTTGGAGCTGCCTTTTTTGCTGCCGCCTTAGGTGCCGCCTTTTTTGCTGCCGCCTTAGGCGCTGCCTTCTTAACGGCTGCCTTTGGAGCTGTCTTCTTTGCAACTGCTTTAGGTGCAGCTTTTTCAGAGACTTCCTTGGTGGCTGCCTTTTTAGCGGCAGAGAGGCTGATGCTAGTGATGCGAATCTCAGTCATCATCTGGCGATGGCCAGTCTTCTTGGTGTAGCCCTTGCGGCGCTTCTTCTTGAAGATGATGACTTTGTCACCCTTAACATGGGCTTCAACTACAGCTCCGACACTTGCGTCAGAGATAACGGGGGCGCCAACATTTACTTTGCCATCCTTGTCTTCTGCGAGAAGTACTTTGTCAAAAGACAAAGTTTTTCCTTCCGCAGCGTCCAAGCGATTAACATAGAGTCGCTGGTCTTTTTGCACTTTATACTGCAGCCCTGCTATTTCAACAATTACATACATGACTTTTATTCTGTCTTTAATGGGGCGCAAAGATAGTCAGACTTTCGGGAGTGACCAATGCCTTGGGGCTAAATATTTTTCATATTGAATTGGACTGCTGCCTGTCAAGGCTTTACATTTGTCGACTCATCAACGCAAATCCAAGATTTATGCGATTTATACGCCCCCTTTTCACATCAATAGCTGCCCTGGTTTTGGCGGGAAGCTTGCAGGCTCAAATTGCCTTTGAGGAATACAACATGGCAAACGGCATGCATGTCATCCTGCATAAGGATCCTACGACACCTATTGTGGCGGTATCCGTCCTTTACCATGTTGGTTCAAAAAACGAAGTGCCCGGCCGAACAGGTTTTGCCCATTTCTTTGAGCACTTGCTGTTTGAGGGGTCAGAAAATATTGACCGCGGGGAGTACATGCAATTGGTTCAAAACAATGGTGGCTCGTTGAACGCTAACACCACCCAGGATCGCACCTTCTACTATGAAATCCTGCCATCCAACCAGTTGGAGCTTGGCTTGTGGATGGAGTCAGAGCGCATGCTGCATGCAAACATTGATAAAGCAGGTGTGGAAACACAGCGTGAGGTAGTGAAAGAGGAAAAGCGCATGCGGGTTGACAATCAACCCTATGGTACATTCATCAGCAACATGTTTGACCGCACCTTCAAGACCCATAATTACCGATGGGCTGTGATTGGAAGCATGGATGACCTTAACGCAGCTGAGCTAGAAGAGTTCATGGCGTTTTACAAAAAATTCTATGGCCCCAACAATGCAACCCTATCCATTGCTGGAGATATTGACATAGCGCAAACCAAGGCATGGATAGACACCTACTTTGGTGAAATTCCTGCCGGTCCAGCTATTGAGCGACCGAGCAAGGTAGAGGACCATCAGGCAGAGCAGATTGTTGACACTGTCTATGATAACATTCAGTTGCCTGCAGTTTTTATGGGCTATCGCATTCCCGGTCAGACCCATCCAGACACTTATGCCTTGACACTCTTAACCACGGCATTGAGTGATGGCCCATCTTCTCGATTGTCTAAGCGCATGGTGGATGAGGACCAAACAGCCGTGCAGGTATATGCCTTCCCCTACGCCCTTGAAGATCACGGAATCTTTATCAGTTTGGCTTTGCCCAATGGTGACATTGGACTGGACAGTTTAATGGCTACCATGGATGAAGAAATTGCCCGCATGCAGGATGTCTTAATAACAGAGAAGGAATACACCAAGGTCTTGAATAAAATTGAGGCCCAATTTATTTTGAGCAACGGATCCGTTTCTGGCATTGCTGAGTCGCTGGCCAATTACCATGTCTACTTTGGTGATGCAGCTTTGATTAACGATGAGATCAAGCGCTACCAAGCCGTCACAAGGGAGGATATCCTTCGCGTGGCAAAAACCTATTTGAATCCTGATAACCGCGTTGTGCTGAACTACTTGCCTAAGCCTGGCGCCAATCCCGCTGTTGAATAATGAAACGTTGCATTCTTACCCTAACCTTGATGTTGGCAGGCCTAACGGCCCACGGTCAACTTGATCGCAGCATCCGTCCCCAAGCTGCAGAAGCCAGGCTTCCTTCCATTGCTGAATACAGCCAATTCAAGCTGCGCAATGGCTTGACTGTTTTGGTGGTTGAAAACCATAAATTGCCACGTGTCAGCATGAGGCTATCCATCATGCCTGGGCAATTATTTGAAGGCGATTTAGCTGGTGTAGCGGCATTAACTGGCTCTTTGCTCAGTGAAGGAACGAAGATTCACAGTAAAGCAAATTTGGATGAGCAAGTGGATTTCATTGGTGCCAACCTTGGAACCAGTGCTACATCAGTTTCAGTCAGTGGTTTGAGTAAATACACGAGCCAGTTATTTGATGTTTTGCATGAGGTGGCTTTGAAGCCATTGTTTGATGCAGATGCCTTTGTGAAATTGCAGAATCAAACGTTAACGGGAATGAAGTCCCAGGATGATGATCCAGGTGCTATTCAGTCTAAGGTTTACGGCGCCACGCTCTATGGCAAGGATCACCCTTATGGTGAGTTTGCCACTGAGGCAAGCATCCATCGCGTTACAGTGAAAGATTGCGAGGATTTTTATTCAACGTATTGGAAGCCCAATGTGGCAGTATTGATAGTGGTTGGTGATGTGTCAAAGGCAGAAATTGAGGCTTATGCCGACAAGCATTTCAAAGGATGGAAAGGGAAGTTTAAAAAGGCGAAAACCTACACCAACCCAACCTTACCAACCCAACCGTCCATTGTCTTGGTTAATCGAGATGCCTCTGTGCAATCCAATATCAAGATGGGCCATGTCATTGAGTTGACGATTGGTGACGCCGACCTTGAAGCTGTCGCTGTGATGAACCAAGTGCTGGGTGCTGGGTCAGCCAGCCGCTTGTTTAACAATTTGCGTGAAGACAAGGCCTTCACCTATGGTGCGTATTCAAGTTATGGCACCAGCAAGTACGTCAGTAGCATCAATGCAAGTGCAGAGGTCCGCAATGAGGTGACTGACAGTTCGGTGGTGGAGTTCCTTATGGAGATCGATCGCATGCGATCCGAGATAGTGGGTGAAGAGGAGCTGCAGAATGCAAAAAACTTTTTAGCCGGGGCCTTTGGCCGTTCGTTAGAAAACCCTGTAACGGTAGCCACCTTTGCCTTCAACAACATGTATTTCGATTTGGATGCCGATTATTACAATGGCTACCTCAAGCGATTGAGCACCGTGACATCTGATGATGTGATGCGCGTAGCAAAAACGTACCTCAGAGCAGATGCCTTGACGGTGGTTATTGTCGGTAAGGCTTCAGAGATTGCTCAGCCATTGGAAAGGTTGGGCTTGCCAATCCGTTATGTCACCTCCCAGGCAGAAGCTACGACTGCGCCCATTGTGCGCAAGTCAGAAGGTATGACTGCTGCTGATGTGATTGGTAATTACTACAGAGCCATTGGCGGCAAATCGGTCATTGATGCGTTATCAACCTTCCAAATGGAGGCTGAGGCGAAGATAATGGGGATGTCTATCAAGAGTAAAACGGTGTATATCGCGCCAGGGAAATACTATGAAAAGCAGCAATCTCCACAAGGGACCAATGAAACCTTTGTAGTTGATGGCCGTGCAAAGGTTGTGAGCTCCGGCAACGAGACACCCCTCGATGCAGAAGCGACTGCAGCAGTCATTCAAGAGTCTGTTTGGTTGCCAGAGTTGCTGTGGACAACAGGTGCGCTTGGCAATGTGCAATTGCAAGCCGATCTTCAGGATGTTGAAGGCAACCCCTGTTATGTTTTGGTGGTTACCGATGCGAACGACAACAAGATCAAGGTATTTTATAACCAAGCCACTGGCTTGAAGGTCAGAGAAAGCCGTGTAGTGCCCGGGCCTGAGGGCGACATGGTACTCAACATGGAAATCAGTGACTACCGAGACGTCAACGGCATCATGATGCCCCATTTGACAACCATGCCAGTGGGACCAGGTATGGTATTGGAATTCAAAACCAAGGTTGCCATTGTCAATGGTGAAGTGGACGCTTCTGTCTTCGAATGAACACAGTGAGTTCAAACAAAAAAGGCCAGCTTTTTAGCTGGCCTTTTTTTGTGCGTTGATAAAATAAACACCAATCAGTATGCCTCCCATTCCTATCAGGTGATGGAGTTCAAGTGCCTCGCCATCAAGGAAGCCTAAAGACAGGGCAACAATAGGGATGAGGTAGGTGGTTGAGGTGGCTATCAATGGGCTGGATAACTTGATCAACCGAACAAACAGGATGGTTGCCATGCCAGTAGACACAATGCCTAAAAAGGCAATGGCCGCTAGAGGTTGAGAAACAGCCATCAAGCTGTCAATCCGCTGCCATGGTTGGCTGTATAGCAATATACCAATGGAGGGGATGCTGGCTATCCATAGGGCAAACATTGTCAAAGTCCGTGGCTTTAAATGGCCAAGAAAACTGCCCATGGTATTCACGCTTAAGCCATAACAGGCAGAGGCAATGATGGCCAGAGAAAGGTAGCCCCATTGCTGAGATTCGCCGCCATGATCATACCAGGGGGCAATCAAGATGATGGCGCCAACAAGGCCCACCAATACACCCACACTTCCCATGGTGCTGAGGCGTTTGCGGAAAGCAATCACGCCAATAATCAAGGTAAACAAAGGGGTGGTTGAGTTGGCCACGCCGACCACACCAGAGGGGACGTAAGCAATGGCAATAGGGAAAAGTAAGTAGGGCAATGAATTGCCAATCAACCCAACAATGGCCAAATGCTTGCCATCCTTTCTGCGCCAATTTTTTCTGTGTGGCCAGGCAATGACCGTAACAAAGCAGGTGGCAAACAAAATTCGAATGGCCCCAATCTCAATGCCGTTGAATCCGTTCAGGGCTTGCTTCATCAGCATGAAGGAAGTCCCCCATATGAGAACAAGGGCAATGAAGATGAGCAAGGCGAGCTGTTTTTTTGACATGATAGCGGCAAAGGTAGACCTACCTTTGTTGACCATGAAACACGGCACGAAAATTTCCTTCAACTCAAGGATGGCATGGCTTCTTCAAGCAGCTATTGCATTGACCTTTATGGTGATATTGGCTGGTTCTGTGGTTCGAGCCACGGGGTCAGGGATGGGCTGTCCAGACTGGCCTAAGTGCTTTGGTTTATTGATTCCGCCAACGGATGTGGAACAAGTCACTTGGCATGCAAACAGCGATTACAGCCAAGGACAAATGATTGTGCGCGATGAAGCCTTATGGCAGGCCAATCTGGATTTCACCACAGCTGAATCTTGGGACAAATCTCAATGGACGGTATACACCCGCCATGATTATGCCATATTCAACCCAGTCCATACGTGGATCGAGTACATCAATCGCTTGTTTGGCGCCCTCTTGGGATTGCCTATGTTGATTGCTACAGGCATGGCCTTCACAGTCATGCGATCTCGACCCAGGCTTCTTGGAGGCATGATGCTTGCCATGTTTTTCTTGGGTTTTGAGGCCTGGTTAGGTAAGCTCTTGGTAGATGGTCACCTGATACCCCAGCAAATCACCTTGCACATGGTGGGTGCTTTTGCCTTACTTGCAGTGTTGGTGAATGTGCTTCGCTCTGTCAAGCCTATGGGCCAGCATTCAGGTCAGTCAAAACTCCGGGTGAAGGTCAAGCAATGGGCCATGGCAGTGATTGCCTTATTGGCTATTCAAGTGGTGCTTGGCACACAAGTCAGAGAGCAAATCGATGTCTTGCTTAAAACCTTTGGGGTGCATGACAGTCGATTGGCTTGGATGGGGGAACTGGACATCACAGTGCTTGTGCACCGAAGCTTTTCATGGATGTTGTTGATTGCCTCATGGTACCTGCATCGCGCCTACAAGGCATGGCAACCATCGTCTCCACTGACCTTGATGTTGCTCATAGGCTTTGTTTTGATTGCAGTGTTGGGAGCCATGATGTACTACCTCTCCATTCCGGCGGTTATCCAGCCAGCACACCTGTTGCTTACGGCTGTGACATGGATGATAGGGGTTGATGTCTTGGTGAGATCCTGGCAATCGACGGATTAGTCCATCCAAACCAGCGACTCCATGATTCGTTCCATTTCTTGGTGAAGAAAGGCATTCACCGGTGCCAATGAATCCCTGTTGGGCCTTGCATAGATGGACGTTGCAGCCCTCAGGAAATGCCGGCTGCTATCGGTGGCAAACCATTGGGTTGCGGACGCTGAATTGCCCTGAATGGCAAACAAAAGGCCATGGACGGCAACTTCAGGGTGGCTGTAAACGTGCTGGGTCATCCCATCTGCCACAATGTTGTGCTTGTAAGCAAGGGCAAAGGCGTCATCGATGAGGCGCAGCAATTGCCCATTGACAGGTTTGTAAGTGAACTCAATCCGTGCATGTAAATCGGGGTAGACGAGATCTCCCCAGCCAGATTCTTTGCGAGCTTCCCAATGCGCAGAGGCGTTGTGTTTGAAAGCAAAGGGGCGTTGCTGCAAAGTGTCATTACTTAACATCACCACGCTATCAGTGGGGACAGCAATGCGCATGTGACCATGAGGGAGTGGCATGCCATTGTTGTCACTGCAAGCGAGGCCAGTCGCCAGCGCCATTAAGGCGACCATTCCGCGAATTTTCATCGATTGATGTGAATCTTCACACGCACAATGCGCTTGTTGTCTATGGCTTCAACAGTCCAATCAATGGGGCCTGTCGACAGTTGTTCGCCTTTGTCAGGCATGCGTTCCAGAACTTCCAACAGTAAGCCAGCCACGGTGTCAGCTTCACCGCGGTAGCGGTCAAGGAGATCCATATCTATGTCAATGATTCTGCACATATCACTAATGCCAGCCTTGGCTTCAAAGACAAAATTGTCATTGTCCAACTTGGAATACAATTGTTCATCTTGGTCAAATTCGTCGGCAATTTCACCCACAATTTCCTCCATGACATCTTCTAATGTCACCAAACCAGATACGCCGCCAAACTCATCCACCACGATGGCAAGGTGCATTTTTCTCTGCCTGAACTCTCCCAGTAAATCATCGATTTTCATCCCTTCTGTCACGAAAAATGGCTCTCTGAGTAATTGGGTCCATGCCATATCATCTTGCTCCAAGTAGCCTAAGAGGTCTTTGACGTGAAGCACTCCGGCAATGACATCCAATGCCTCTTTGTGCACAGGGATTCGGGAGAATCCATGCTTGGCAACTTCTGAGACCACCGACTTCATCGGCATGTCCATTTCAAAGGTGAACATGTCCTTTCGCGGGGTCATGATTTCCTTGACAGAGGTGCTGCCAAACCGGACAATCTCCTTCAACAGCTTGTGCTGTTCAGCAGAATGTGATCCATCATCGGTCAATTCCAAGGCGTCCTCCAGTTGATCCACGGTCATGGTTGAAGCTTGCTTTTGCTCAAAAAGTTTGGATATCGCAGTCAAAGCAGTCACCAGGGGCGCAGTCAGCTTCATGATGCTTGCAATAACATGCACCACTTTCATGCTGTAGGATTTTGCATGCCCGCCAGCATAAGTTTTTGGAATCACTTCGCCAAGCACCAGCAAAAGGGCTGTGACCCCGGCCATTTGAATGGCAACCATCAACCAAGGGTGTTCACTTAGGTTGAAGATCTCTTGCACGGCCCACCCGCTGCTGAGAACAAAGCCAATGTTGAAAAAGTTGTTGATGACCAGCAAGGTGGCAAGCAGTCGATCAGGCGAATCAAGCACAGCAATGACCTGCTGGGCTTTTGGTCTCTCGTCCTCTTGCAGGTCTTTGATGTCCTTTGGCCTCAGTGAGAAAAAAGCCACTTCTGATGCTGAAGCGAATGCGGATCCTGCGAGCAAAATGGCCATGGCCATCAAGGGAATGAGGGCTTCAGCGGACAAGTTGATCAAGTTGACAAGAAGGGGTAGGGGGTCAGGATCCAATACTATTCCAATTGGTGCTTTCTTTTCGATGGCCTTCTCGATACGTGCAATGCTCAGAGGGGCCTATGGGGAATTTGGCCAAAATACCGCCACGGTCAAAGCAGTAAACACCTGGGTATTTACCCAGGTTGCCGATCTGCATGACTTTGTTCAATGTACCTCCCATGTTTCTGTGTGATTTGCTTGAATAGCTGAATCAAATGTACTTGAATTCTCGCAACCATCGCGTGAATGGTTGTGGCCATGCAAGCTCACTTAATTCATTGATATCCACCCATTTTATGCTGTCATTCAGGTCTGATAGCTGGGCCTCATGGATGGTGATGTGAAGCTGCATGTGGGTTAATGCATGCTTGCATGACCAGAGCAGCGGCTGCCCATTGTCGGGCTGACTGGCTGGCAGGGTGACTAGTCCGGGCCAAATGCCCTGATTGTTTCTGTTTGTGACTGCCATTTTCCCTTGGTGGGTCACCAGCATGAATGCCCAATGGACCTTTTTGACAGTGATTTTGACCGACTTCACAGGCCGCAAATGGATGTTTGACCTTTCTCGCGCCAGACAATAGGTCGACACGGGGCATTGGTCGCATGCAGGCTTCTTGCCCTTGCAAATTTGACTTCCTAGGTCCATGATGGCTTGGTTGAAGTCACCAGGTCTGTCTTTGTCAATGCTGTCATTGCCCAAGGCCTGTATGGCTTGCTTTCCCTCCGCTTTATCCACGGGCAAGGGCAGGTCAAAGAGCCGGCTGTATACCCTATTGGCATTGCCGTCAATGGCTGCAATGGGGTCTTTAAACAGGTAGGAAGCAAGTGCTGAAGCCGTGTAAGGACCCACCCCCGGCAGCTTGAGCCATTGGGCATGATTTAGGGGGAAATGCCCTTGTTCATGAATGATGATTGCTGCCTTGTGTAGCTGATGAGCACGCCGGTAGTAGCCTAGCCCAGCCCACTCACTGAGGACTTGATCGATGCTTGCCTTTGCTAGATCTGCTACGCTAGGGAAAACTTTCAGCAAGCGATACCAATAGTCAATGCCTGTGGCGACCTGTGTTTGTTGCATGATTATTTCACAAAGCCATAGCTCATAAGCGCCTGATTCTCTGCGCCATGGGAGAGATCGGCCTTGTTGGTCGTACCATGAAAGTAAGTGAGAAGAAATCAAAGGGTAAATGTTGTTCGTTCAGGCACAAGTCGTTAACTTTGCCGCCTCTAAATTTAATACCCTGAAGCTCAGGGTTTCGATTAATTATTTCGATAAACAATATATCCATTATGACAAAAGCAGACATTGTTTCCCGCATTTCCGATCGCACAGGTATGGAAAAGGCAGACGTTCTGGCCGCAGTTGAAGGTTTTATGCAAGAGGTTCGCTCAGGCATGGAATCCGGCGAAAACGTTTATCTGCGTGGCTTTGGGAGCTTCATCCTAAAGCGCCGTGCACAAAAGACCGGTCGCAATATTTCAAAAAACACGACCCTGATCATTCCAGCGCATTACATTCCTGCCTTCAAGCCAGCAAAGACATTTGCTAAAGAAGTCAAGGTCAACGTGCCTGTTAAGGACTGATTCCTGTGAAACGAACACTCATCATCGCCCTGGCTGCCACCATTTTGTTGGCCCTTGCTATGTGGATGCTGCCTACCACCCCTCCGGTGGAAGTTGCAGATCCAGATGACGCTTTGGTGCAGTCAATCGTTGCAGATATCGAAGCCGGATCTGCCAACCCCATGGAGAGTATTCTCAAGCTCCGTGCCGTGGCAGAACGCAATCCAGACCATCGTGGCGCACAACTTTGGTTAGGTAAATTTTCCATGATGACAGGTCAATGGGACAATGCAGTTGATCGTTTTCAACTAGCCCTTGATGCTGCGCCAGCCATGCCCGAAACAGCCATCCTCTTGTCAGAGGCTCTACAGAAGGCAAACGATATGCCTGGGGCCATGGAAGCCCTGCGCCAGTTCCAAGAGATAAACCCAGACCTCGCGTCAGAGGTTGAGCAAGCCTTGGAGCAACTCCTTGAGGCGTCTGATTCACAGACCCTTTGATTAATATTTAAAACTCACAGATTATGCCAAGCGGTAAAAAAAGAAAACGTCACAAGATGGCCACACACAAACGCAAAAAGCGTTTGCGTAAGAATCGTCACAAGAAGAAATAAATACTAAATGACCATGCGAAACGAGCTAGTAATACAAGCCAGCGAATCGGATGCAGTCATTGCCCTTCTTCAAGAAGGTCGTTTAATGGAACTCGTGAAGGAAGATGGCGATCAAGCCTATTCCGTCGGAGATATCTATTTAGGGACGGTGCGCAAGTTGGCGCAAAGTCTCAATGCGGCCTTTGTAGATGTTGGTTATGAGAAGGATGCTTTCCTTCATTATCATGACCTTGGTCCTCAATATAAGTCAGGAAAAGCCTTCTATGAGAAGGTGATTAAGGGCAAGCAGAACACAACGATTGCAAAATCGGACCTGCTTCCTCACATTGACAAAAACGGATCCATTGATAAAGTGCTCAAGTCCGGAGATCAAATTTTGGTACAAATTGCCAAAGAACCGATTTCCACCAAGGGCCCTAGAATCACTGCAGACATCTCATTAGCAGGTAGGTTTATGGTACTCGTCCCCTTCTCGGACCGGGTTTCTGTTTCACAGAAAATTCGCGACCGAAAGGAGAAAGAGCGCCTAAGAAAACTTGCTAAGAAGATCAGGCCAAATGGCTTCGGAATGATACTCCGCACCGTTGCAAAGGACATGTCCGCTGAGGACATACAAGCTGACCTTGATGACTTAGTCAACAAGTGGAAGAACCTGCACCGCCAATTGCGAGGCGCCAAGCCGCGCAAATGTGTTCTTAGGGAAGTCGATCGATTGAACGCTTATTTGCGTGACATCATGAGCGACAGCTTTGAGAAGATTGTGGTGGACAATGCAGAACTGACTGGAGAAATCCGTGAATACATTGAGACCATTGCCCCGGGTAAAGGCAAAATTGTGCAAACGCACAGTTCTGAAGTGCCCATTTTCCAGCACTACAATGTTGATAGGCAAACCAAGTCTGCTTTTGGCCGTACGGTCAATATGGGCAAGGGAACCTACCTCATTGTTGAGCACACGGAAGCCATGCATGTCATTGATGTGAATTCGGGCAATCGAAGCAACAAAAATGAAAGCCAGGAGGACAATGCCATTGCCGTCAATTTGATAGCGGCAGATGAAGTTGCCCGCCAGTTGCGCTTGCGCGACATGGGAGGTATCATCTGTGTTGACTTCATTGACATGCAACGGTCGGAGAACCGCAGGAAATTGGTCAAGCATCTAAGTGATGCCATGGCAAAGGACCGAGCCCGTCACAAAATCTTACCACCTTCCAAGTTTGGGATTGTGGAGATCACGCGACAGCGTGTGCGACCGGTTCAGCAAATTCAGACCAAGGAGAGTAACCCTGACCTTATGGTTGATGCACCCATCACCATGATTGATGCGCTTGAACACAAGTTTGACAAGATTGTCGCCTCGCGTTTAAGCAAGGGCAAAGAGGGTCCTGTCTTCCTGCATGTGCATCCCTTTATTCACGCCTTCCTGACGCAAGGCTGGTGGTGGGAGACCATCGAGCGTAAATGGTCCAAGACCTATGGCATGAAGTTGACCATCATTCCCCGTGATGCCTTCAAAATGCTTGACTACCGATTCCAGGATTTGAAACAACATCTTCTTAACTGATCGGAAAATTTATTCGAGAAACGGGCGGCCTTTGTGCCGCCCGTTTTATTTTGCAGCCATGGCATTTAAACGTGAACCCATTCATGATCTCAAGCAAGCTGGCTTGGTAGCACGCAAATACTGCGACTACCAGGAACGCTGCCACAGTGAGGTCGTGAAGCGATTGAGGGACATGGGGCTGGGCCAGGCGGCTTGTGATAACCTGCTGGGTGAATTAATCATTGAAGGCTACCTCAGTGAAAGTCGCTTTGCTTTAGCCTATGCCAGTGGCAAATGCCGCATCAAGCGCTGGGGTCCCTACAAGATCACCCATGCCTTGCGGCAGAAACATGTTGATGAAGGCTGTATAACGGAGGCCTTGAAGCCCTTGATGGATGAGGCATTCCCCGAGGCCTTGCAAGCCTTGATGACAAGGCGATTGGCCCGCATCCCTTCGAGTGAGTCAAGCAGTGCGAGAAAAAACAACGTGTGGAAGTACGCTAACACCTATGGTTATGCTGGCGATGACATTGCCCGGACATGGGCCTTGTTGAAGGGGGGCTGATTACAGACGCTTCAATGCCTTGTCAAGGTGTGCCATGTGTGCATCGTTGATGTCCATATGCGTAACGAACCGCAACCACTGACTGTCCATTGCTACAATGTGAATGCCGGAACTGGCCAGGCGTTCTTGGATGTCAGAAGCCTGATGGCTGTCAATGACTTTGAATATGACCATGTTGGTCTCGCAAGGCTTGCGCTCGCTCACCCATGAACATTCAGACAACCATTGGTCAATCAGCTGAGCCTTTGCATGATCTTCAGCCAACTGCTCCACATGGTTCTCTAAGGCATAGAGACCAGCTGCAGCCAGCAAACCACTTTGCCTCATACCACCACCCATGCGCTTTCTGATGCGGTGACCCGATTGAATGAAGGTCTTGCTTCCCAACAACAGGGAACCCACGGGCGCACCCAACCCCTTGCTTAAACACAAGGAGATAGAATCAAAGCACTTGCCATAAGATTTGGGGTCTTCCTTGTCACGAACCAGGGCATTGAAGAGCCGTGCCCCATCGAGGTGATAGGCCAGGTTATGAGATTTTGCAACTTGGCCAATGGCCTCAAGCATGGGAAGACCCATGCAGGATCCCCCACCTTTGTTGGCGGTGTTTTCAACAGAAATCAGTCGGGTTGCCGCCAAGTGGACATTGCCAGAAGGTTGAATCAGGGCCTTCACGTCATCGGCAGTTAATCGACCCAGGTCATCACCGCCACAACGGGCTTGAACGCCGCTATTGGCTGCGATACCGCCCCCTTCGTAGTTGTAGATGTGAGCTAAATGAGAGCATATCAGCTCATCGCCAGGTTGTGTGTGTGCCTTGATGGCAATCTGATTGGTCATGGTGCCAGATGGGCAGAATAGGGCGTCTTCCATCCCGAATAAGTCAGAAACGTAAGCTTCCAAAAGCTTGACGCTGGGGTCATCACCTAAAACATCGTCACCCAATGGGGCTTGCATCATGGCTTGCATCATGGCTTGCGTAGGCCGTGTAACGGTATCAGAACGAAAATCTGCTTGCATTGCTATCATCTGACTAAGGTAAGCCGCCTTACTTTTACCAACATGATCACCTCAGAAAAAATCAAGCAATTCGGCAAACGGATTGAGACTTTGGGCAAATACCTCAACATTGAGAAAAGGCGCCGGGATCTTGCCAATGAGGAGGAACGCACAGGTGATCCAGACTTTTGGAATGATTCCAAGGCAGCAGAGATTGTGATGAGGAAAATCCGTGAGACAAAGTATTGGATTGATGGCCATGAGTTATTGATCGCGCAACTGGGGGAAGTGGAGTTGTCTGTGGAGTTTTACAAGGAAGGTGAACTTGAGGAAAGTGATGTAGACAATGCGGTTGAGGAGCTTGAGACTAACTTGAGTGACATGGAGTTTCGCAACATGCTTTCCGGTGAAGAGGACAAACTCAGCGCGGTGGTTCAAATCACAGCTGGTGCCGGTGGAACAGAGTCTTGCGATTGGGCAGCCATGCTGATGCGCATGTACATTCGATGGGCAGAGCGCAATGGCCACAGTCTGCGTGAATTGAATTTTCAATCGGGCGATGTGGCAGGCATCAAAACTGTGACACTGGAGATTTCTGGAGATTATTGCTTTGGGTACCTCAAGGGCGAAAACGGGGTCCATCGCTTGGTGCGAATCAGCCCCTACGATTCAAGTGCCCGAAGACACACATCCTTTGTCTCCGTGTATGTTTACCCCTTGGTGGACGACACCATTGACATTCAAATCAATTTGTCTGACATCAGCTGGGACACGTTCCGGTCATCTGGTGCAGGGGGGCAAAATGTCAACAAGGTGGAAACGGGGGTCAGGCTCCGGCACAAAACTTCAGGTATCGTCATTGAAAACACAGAAACCCGTTCCCAGCTTAAGAACAAAGAGAAAGCGATTCAATTGCTCAAATCTCGCTTGTATGAAGCGGAGATTGAAGCAAGGAATGCCAAGCGAACTGAGATCGAGGCTGGTAAAATGAAAATCGAATTTGGCAGCCAGATTCGTAACTATGTGTTGCATCCTTACAAGCTGGTAAAAGACGTCAGAACGTCCGTTGAATCAGGTAACCCAGATGCTGTTTTGGATGGAGATCTTGATGTCTTCCTCAAGGCCTTTTTGATGGCGCAAAGCAACGCAGATGAAGACTAGCAGATTACCTTATCTAATCATGAGTCTGCCGTAAATTGGGGGAATGCAAAGCATGCGCCATTTTTCAGGTCTATTGACCGTGCTGTTATTCCCCGCGTCCTTGCTTTCGCAGGCACTTAGCGGCAGCAGCAACGGCTTGATTGCCAATCACGGCCAGTGGCACGATGAGGTTGTGGCGGCAGTCAACATGGGCGATGCGAGGGTGTGGGTCCTGCACGATGGGTTGCGGTTTGCCATGGCCTTGGATTCAGGTATCTGGGTCAGCACAGAGCGATTCGTTGATGCCAATCAATCAAGCCATTGGGAATCTGATGCCAGCGAATCATCACAGGTGGTGAACTTTCACTTGGGGAAGCGACAAGCATCCGGACTGCCATTGGTTCAGGGAGGTTGGCTACGCAATGTCTACCCCGGCGTAGATTTGCGAATCTCGGTGCAGGGTAATCAGTTCAAAACCACTTGGTATGCAAAGCAATCAGAGGCTTTAGCAAGGGTTCGTACCCAATGGGAAGGGGTGAATCGGCAGTCAGCATACCGCGATGAACTTCACCTTCAATTGCCAGCAGGGTCCATCCACGTTAGCATGCCTGCATCGTATGCAAAAGAGGTATTGGTGAAGTCCACATGGCGACGTGATGGCAAGCAATGGCGGATGCATGCAAAAGGGGCAACGGTCATTGACCCCATCTACCGTTTCAGCAGCTTTTCTGGCTCAACCAGTGACAACTTTGGCTACACAGCAACCTATGACGCCATGGGAAGAACATGGGCAGGTGGAACAGCCTTTGGCAGTCAGTACCCTACCAGCAATGGGTTTCAATCCAGTTTTGGTGGCGCAGTTGACATGGCATTCATGCTATTTGCTGGTGATGGTCTATCCATCATTTCCTCTACCTATGTGGGCGGTTCAGGTGCTGAACAGCCGCATAGCATGATGGTAGCTCCCAATGGGGATCTGGTTGTGATGGGAACGAGCAATTCCAGCAACTTCCCCCATACCAGTCAATCGTGGGATAGCACAAGGGCAGGTGGACCTGCCACCAATGGTGGCGGCACACAATTCAATCCCGGGCCGGATTTGGTGTTGTTTCGCTTGGATTCCACAGGGTCCCAATTGCTTGGGTCTACCTATGCGGGGGGCTCGGGATCAGACGGCATCAATGCCCTAATTCCGATGAATTATGGTGACCAGGCACGGGGAGATGTCTTAGTGACATCGGATGCCATTTATGCTGTTTCATCGACCCAGTCAACCGACTTTCCAGCCACCTTGGACAGCACTTTGGGTGGTTCGCAAGATGGATTGATCATGCAATGGTCACCGTTCTTGGATTCACTGAACTGGGCCTCATTGGTTGGCGGCAGTCAATTGGACGCCTGCTTTGGTGCCACCTTGGTCGATCACAACAACCAAATGGTTCTGGCCGTAGTCGGCGCTAGCACATCAGACAACCTCGCCAGCTCAAATGCTTACCAAAGCAGCAGAGGAGGGAATGTGGACGCATGGATCAGCACCTACGACGCAAGCAATGGCAGCCCCATTGCAAGCAGTTATTTGGGTGAAAGCCTTTACGATGCGGCATTCATGGTTGGCCATCAACCCAAGGGGGCCTGGTTGACTACGGGAGACTCCAGCGCCATTGCCTTCATTGGCTTGAGTCAGGTGGGCTTGCAGGATGTGGGCAGCCATTGGTCACAAAGCGCCCGGGCACAATTCATTGCTTGGATGCCCCTGTCGCTTGATAGCCTCTACCGCGTGCAATCATTTGGCTCACCATCAGGTGCCAGACCTAACATCTCACCCACAGCTTTTTCCATGGACCCTTGTGGTTCCGTTTACTTATCTGGTTGGGGTGGGCTAGTCAACAGTTCGGGGACAGGTAACACCACCAATTTGTACACCACACCAGATGCCTATGACAGCATCACCGATGGCAGTGATTTTTATTTCATGGTTTTGGGTCGACACGGTTCGCCCTTATACGCAACCTATTTTGGTGGGCAGGGCAGCGCAGAGCATGTGGATGGAGGCACCTCCCGGTTTGACCCTAGCGGAGTCATTCATCAAGCGATTTGTGCTGGCTGTGGCGGCAATTCATTGCTGCCCATATTCCCTCACAATGCCTATGCCACCATCAATGGATCAAGCAACTGCAACATGGCAGCTGTGCAAATCGCTTTTGAGCAACAAGCGGCACAATTGGACTTGCAACTGGTTAAAGACTCGCTCTGCATTGGTACACAGGCGGAACTGATTGGTGTGGCTTTGCGGTCAGATTCAGCTCGCATTGATTGGGGCGATGGAACCATGCAGTCTGTGATCTCTCCATTGGGGCAAACTCATTGGTATGCCACCGATAGCATGTATGTGATTCAAGTCAGCAGCTGGGACACCCTTTGCCAGACATGGGACAGCCAGACTTTGATTCTTCATGTGCATTTGCCTGACCCTCCCAAGGCCCTCATGTCATTGGTTTATGATCCCTGTGACAGCACACATCATGTGGAGTTACACCCCACAGATTCTTTGAATTCTCATGCACTTTTGGTGATGTGGGGCGATGGTGATTCTCATTATGAGGTCATGAAGTGCCCCATGATTCACGATTATCGATTAGACAATTATGGCCCCTTTACCATCACCTTGATTGCCTACGATACCCTGTGTGGATTGGTAGATACGGCAACGTGGGTGGTGTCTTTCCGACCCCCTTTAGGCAACATTGTCACGGATGCCACTGTGGACCCGTGCACAAGCCCGCCACAAGTCAGCTTGAATGCAGCAGCCAATCAAGCCACCCATTATGCCTGGTACCCCAATGGTTTGAGTGGGTCAGCAATTTGGGGCCAATACATCAGTTTACCTACTACCGTTGGGTCCCATGACATCGTCGTCGTGGCAGTTGACAGCACCTGCTTGCGGTATGATACCCTGACCGTCACCTACCAGGTGGGCATGGATGACATGAATGCTTTGATTTTTCCTAGCATTTTTACGCCCAATGGGGATGGGGTGAATGATTGGTGCTATTTACCGGAAGCTGCACAGTCCTCATTGGCCTCACTGAATTTCCAGGTTTACAGCCGATGGGGACAGCTGGTCTTTGAGACCACGGATCCAAACTTTGCATGGGGTGGGGAATCCCGGACAGGCGCATTGCCTGATGGCGTGTACTTTTGGGTGGCCCACTGGACATCTCTCTGTGGCTCTGAAGGCGACCATCACGGATCAATCACCATCAACCGCAAACCATGAAGCCAATTATCTACCACAACCCACGATGCACCAAGAGCAGAGAAGCGCTAGCCTGGCTTGAAGCCAATGGCCATGAGCCCGTGATTGTTAAGTACCTTGATGAGGCGCTGACTTACGAGGTGTTGGATGCCTTGTTGCAAACGATGGACATGGATCCCCGTGCGTTGATTCGAAGCAATGAAGCTGATTGGAAAAGTCACTTTGCTGATGCAGAGCTTGGTGATCAGGAGCTGATTTATGCCATGATTGAATACCCCAAGCTGATGCAACGCCCCATTGTTTCATGGAAGAACAAGGCCGCCGTGGGCCGCCCCTTAGAGGCCATCAAAGACCTGTTTTAGCACATGTCGCCGGGCTTGACCCAGGCGTCAAACTCAGCTTCAGTCACATAGCCTAATGCCAATGCAGCATCCTTGAGTGTGCTACCTTCTGCATGCGCCTTTTTAGCGATGCTGGCAGATTTTTCGTAACCAATGTGGGTGTTGAGGGCAGTGACAAGCATCAGTGAATTGTTCAGATGCTTGGTGATTTGCTCATGGTTGGGCTCAATGCCAGCCACACAATTGTCGGTGAATGACATGCATGCATCCCCAATCAGGTGACCGCTTTCAAGAATGTTTTTTGCCATCATGGGCTTGAACACATTGAGTTCAAAATGCCCGCTTGCACCGCCCATGCTCATCGCTACATCGTTGCCAATCACTTGTGCTGCAACCATGGTGATGGCTTCTGCCTGCGTGGGGTTGACCTTGCCTGGCATGATGGAGGATCCTGGCTCATTGGGTGGGATCAATATTTCACCAATACCTGAACGTGGGCCGGATGAAAGCATGCGGATGTCATTGCCAATTTTCATCAATGACACAGCCACGCGTTTGTAGGCTGCATGCAATTCTACCATGGCATCATGTGCTGCCAATGCTTCAAATTTGTTGGGCGCAGTCACAAAGGGCTTGCCGGTCAGATGCGCAATGTTGGCAGCTACTTTGACGGCATAGCCTTTGGGTGTGTTGAGTCCTGTGCCAACTGCTGTGCCGCCAAGAGCCAGTTCTGCCACCATCTCTAAGGCGTTGTGAATGTTGCGCATGCCATTGTCTAGCTGCTGAACATAGGCAGAGAATTCTTGACCCAAGGTCAATGGCGTGGCATCCATGAAATGGGTTCTGCCCGTTTTCACCACATGTGCAAAGGCAGTGGATTTGGCATCTAGGACCTCACGCAAATGTTTCAGGCCGGGTAGGGTGACATCCACAGCTTGGCTGTAGGCAGCAATGTGCATGGCGGTAGGGAAAGTGTCATTGGAGGACTGTGATTTGTTCACGTCGTCATTCGGGTGCAACACCTTGTTGCTGTCGGTCAACTTGCCACCTTGTAAGACATGGCCGCGGTTGGCAATGACTTCATTGCAGTTCATGTTGCTTTGAGTGCCAGATCCAGTTTGCCAGATCACCAAGGGAAACTGATCGCTGTGTTGTCCTGCAATGATTTCATCGCAGACTTGACCGATGAGGTCAGATTTGCTGGGATCCATTCCACCCAACTCTGCATTGGTCATGGCTGCAGCTTTTTTCAAGTAAGCAAAGGCCTCAATGATGGCTTCTGGCATGCTTGCTTCAGGCCCAATTTTGAAATTGTTGCGTGAACGCTCTGTTTGTGCGCCCCAATAAGCCTTTGCTGGTACAGCAATATCGCCCATGGTGTCTTTTTCGATGCGTGTTGTCATGTTCTGGTGCTTTGTGCAAATTTACGAACAAATCCATGCTGTCACATAAGGTGTCCCTGACGTACATTTGTCAAAATTCTTAAACGACGCCATGAAATTCGCTGGATTCCTTATCACACTTTTGATCATCCTTATGGGATTCAGTATGCTCATCTTCTTAGGCATGTTTGTCAGTTACTGGTTGACTTTGATTGGCCTAGAGAAAATAATGCCTAAGCGTGTTTACCGTTGGTTAGGTCATAACGAAAAAGAGGCGTCGTAACCAAAGGACTCAAGCCAAAAAAGCCGCCAGGAATGATCCTGGCGGCTTTTTTTATGCTGACAATGTGATGCGATACCTTTGCACCTAGACAAAGTCATCACCGATGTCGTGCTTGACATCACTGACATAGCGCTTGATGGCTTGTTCTTCGCTTTTCGGGCAGATCAAGAGCCGATCCCCGCTTTGAATCACAATGAAATCATCCAAGCCAGATATCACTGCGGCCATTTGGCGAGGCAGATCAATGACATTGTTGTGTGCGTTATAGGTCAATGTGCGTGGACCGTTCCCCGTGTTACCATCATCATCTGCTTGGCGTTGTTCATGCACAGCTCCCCATGACCCTAAGTCACTCCATCCAAAGGACACAGGCATCACATAGACTTGCCTGGCCTTTTCAAGGATGCCATAGTCAATGGATTCATTGGGGCATTCAGCATAGACATCTTCGATGAAGGCGTTTTCTCCCTCACTGTTCAGCACTTTCCAGCCGGCATTCAACGTGCTGTACAGGTCGGGCATGTCTTTTTCAAAGGCACTCAATATGGCATTGGCATTCCAAATGAATATGCCAGCATTCCATAGGAATTCACCAGTGGCAAGGAAGGATTCCGCCATTTCAAGGTTGGGTTTCTCCATGAAAGTTTTCACAGATTTGACATCCTCATGCCAGTCGACTGTAGTCTCGTTGAATTGAATGTAACCATAGCCAGTTTCTGGCTTGTGTGGTTTGATGCCAAGGGTCAACAGGATGTTTTTCTCAGCGGTTGCCTCCAATCCTGATTCGATGGCTGCTTTGAATGCAACCTCATCGGCAATCAAATGATCGGAGGGGGTAACCACAAAGTTGGCCATGGGGTCCCGTTTTTTCAATTTGAATGCGGCGTAGGCAATGCAAGGTGCGGTGTTGCGCCGGCTGGGCTCTGCAAGCACACGCATGCGACTCAGTCCCGACAACTGCTCCAGACAGAGATCCACATAGTCCCTGTGGGTGACTACATAAATGTTTGCCTCAGGCACAATGGTTGCCATGCGACGGTAGGTTTGCTGAAGCAAGGTTTCACCTGTTCCAAGGATATCCAGGAACTGCTTTGGCTTGCTGATGGTGCTGGTTGGCCAGAAACGGGTACCGACACCGCCAGCCATGATAACTGCGTATTGATGCGACATGCGACTTGGTATTTTTACGAAGGTAAGGAATCATAAAGCAGAGCGTACTTTAGCCGCTTCAAAACATTGACATGACACATCTTGTTCTCTTTGGCCCACCCGGTGCAGGCAAAGGCACTCAATCCGCTTTTTTGGTAGCACATTACGGCTTCATTCACCTGAGTACGGGGGATATTTTCCGCCGCAACATCAAGGGAAAGACTGAGCTGGGCAATTTGGCAAAATCTTACATGGACAAGGGTCGGTTAGTGCCAGATGAGGTGACCATTGCCCTGTTGAAAGACGCGTGGTCATCCCATGCGGATGCTAAGGGCTTTATTTTCGATGGCTTTCCGCGCACAACGCCTCAAGCAGAGGCATTGGATGCCATGCTGGAAGGCAATGGGTATCAGGTGGATGCCATGATTGGTCTTGAAGTGCGTGAATCTGAGTTGATTGGTCGATTGCTTGAGCGGGGAAAAACCTCTGGGCGTCCTGATGACGCCAATGAGGCGGTTATTGCCAGCCGCATCGCTGTCTACCGCAAGGAAACAGAGCCATTGCAGTCCTACTATGCAGCTCAAAAAAAATACCAAGGTCTTTCTGGTGAAGGAAGCATCGAGGAGATCACCCAGGGGTTGAAGGTTATCATTGAGGACATTTAATCCTTAAAGCCATGGCAGGAGGGAGCAATTCAAATTTCATCGATTACGTTAGACTGTATTGCGCTTCAGGGCATGGTGGTCCGGGTAGTGCACATTTTTACCGTGGCAGAGGCATACCAAAGGGTGGTCCCGATGGCGGTGATGGCGGGCGTGGTGGGCACATCATATTGCGTGGCAATTCACAGGTATGGACCTTGCTCCACCTGAAGTACCGCAAACACATCAAAGCCCCTCATGGTCAGAATGGCAGCCGCAATGACCGCCATGGCTCCAATGGGGAGGATGTCTACCTGGATGTGCCATTGGGCACAGTAGCAAAGGATGAAGAGACCAATGCTGTGATTTGTGAAATCACGGCTGATGGCCAGGAAATCATTTTCAAGCCGGGTGGCAGAGGAGGGCTTGGCAACACCAATTTCAAATCGTCCACCAACCAGTCGCCCAGCTACTCTCAACCAGGTGGGGAAGGCCAAGAGGGCTGGAACATTCTTGAGTTGAAGGTCTTGGCGGATGTTGGCTTGGTCGGCTTTCCCAATGCGGGCAAATCCACCTTGCTCAGTGTGGTGTCAGCGGCTAAGCCTGAGATTGCTGACTACCCTTTCACCACATTGGTTCCCAATTTAGGCGTGGTGTCTTACAGGGATTTTCGATCCTTTGTGATTGCAGATATTCCCGGCATCATTGAAGGCGCCAGTGAGGGCAAGGGCTTAGGCCATCGCTTCTTGAGGCATATTGAGCGCAATTCCATTTTGTTGTTCATGGTACCTGCAGATTCAGATGACCATGTGAAGGAGTACAACACCTTGCTGGATGAATTGACCAAGTACAACCCTGAGTTGCCAGACAAGCAGCGACTTCTAGCTATTTCCAAGTCGGACATGCTTGATGAGGAGCTGCAAACTGAGATTCATCAACAGCTCAAGGACGGGATCGATGAACAGGTTGAAATCTTGTTCATCAGTTCGGTGGCTGGCATGGGTATGCAAAACCTGAAAGACCGTTTATGGATTTCATTGAATCCCTGATCGCAGCAGATCAATCCCTGTTTCTTTCCTTGACCAGTCAGGGCAATCCATCCTTGGATGCCTTATTTCAAACGGTAACCCAGCCCTGGATCAGTTACCTGATTTTACTGGCCCTATTGGTTCACGCATTCCTTCGCATGTCTTTTCAGCAGGCGATACGATTCGCGGTGATTCTTGTAGCTGCGATAGCCTTGGCGGATCTGGCATCAGTCCACCTGCTGAAAAACCTGGTGATGCGACTCAGACCTTGCCATGCCATGGCAGACCAGTTCGTGCTAGCTGCGACATCCTGTGGTGGTCAATACGGTTTTGTGTCCAGCCATGCAGCTACCTTGTTTGCTGCCTGGGGCGTTATGCAGGCGAGTAAAGCGTCAAAAAATTGGCTTCTAGCATTGGGGCTATGGGCTCTCGTGGTAAGCTACAGCCGCATTTACTTAGGGTTGCATTACCCCGCTGACATCCTTGGGGGCATGCTCTTGGGGTTGGTTATTGCGAAGGGCTTGCACAGATGGCGTGGGGTGCCGACCTTCACCAACTCATGAATGTCATTGCCGTATTTCTTGGAGGGGGACTTGGCGCTATTGCCCGTTGGGGCACAAGCCTTTTGATGGAATCGTTGTTCCCCCACTCATCCAAAGCTGAAATGATTGGCACCCTGCTAGCTAACATCATGGCTTGTTTAATCTTAGGTGTTGTTGCAGCAAAAACGATGGACCAACGCTTTGTCCTCTTGCTTGCTGTAGGTTTTTGTGGTGGATTCTCCACGTTCAGCACTTTTTCCCATGAGCTGCTTGCCATGATCAAAATGGGCAATTATTGGGTAGCAATTGCTTATGCTGTGTTGTCTATTGCCACGGGAATGATAGCCTTGGTGGTTGGCATGAAGTGGGTGATGCGCTAGCGCATCAACAGCACCACACACCGTTTCTCTTCATATTGTATTGTTCCCTCTGGACCTCTGAAGTAATCATGAGCTCTTGGCAACTGGTCCAGCAATTGCTAACGTAATATTTGCTTTATTATTTAGGCTTTGCGTCTATTGAGTAAAGCTGAGTAAGAAATAGAATAAAGCAGAAAACGGATTCACGACATTTATTTTACGATCACTAGACTTTTGTCTTTAAGATTCCAGATAACATTGCCGTATTTTTCCCAAAAGTCCATCCCTAGTAAGGATCGTCTAATGTTTGGATTGTAGGAGCAAACAACATTCTTCACTGTCAATTCTCCAATAGTTATTTCATCGAGGAGTAATATTTGTGATTCTGTTGCTATACTAAGAATTCCCATAGTGCTAACAGTCATATCAAGGTTTTTGAATTCAACACCAGCCTTAATTAATCGATTGTAGTCAGATTTTGATAGTGCTAAATTCCAAGCTCCTGTATCCCATTTAATGTCTAAATCAACATTTCCTATAGAAAGAGGTATGTATGTTTCATCGTCTATAACCGTTAAATTGACTGTGGTTTGATTTGGGCCAATTAAGTCAAATGGGTCGTAATGGTTAGTTCCATTATCTAGCGTTCTAATGATACTGCCTTCAAAATATGTAATGGTATTTACTCTTCCATTGTTGTGGTAAATAATTTCATTACCAGTGTAGAGTGCTCCATTGATAAACTTGCCAGTTAGTTTCCTTCTTAAGGTTTCGGACTGGCTAATAATAAGACAACTGTCCCCATGTAGTCTGTTGTTTACAAAAGTCCCCTCTATGTGTTTTTCTGAATCTTCAATAACACCCTTAACAAAGTCACCATTGTAAAATACCCCATCCGCGATGTAGTCTTTCGAAACGATTTTCCCTGTTCCGTTATATTTGCCATACTTAAATTCACCATGGTAGGTAAATGCCTCGCCACTTGTGAACTGACCAGTTTTAACTCCAATCCCGTCTTGACAATCGCCTTCAATGCAGCCGTCAGATTGTGCGTAGGATGAAATTGCCAGAATAGCAAAAAGGATCGTAAATCCACTGTTTAGAGTAGTCATAGTATTATGGGATTTGTTGGATGATAACAGGGCGGGGTTTTCCATTTTTTCTAAAATTTTCATTCGCTCTCCATTCTGCATCCATGAGAAGGTAGTCTACCCAGCAGTTCTCTTTTAAGTCAGATTGTAGCCTCCTTGACCATTTTTTACTGTAGTTAAATGGCAAGGAGAAACTCATTTCAGCTGTGCCCGAAGTTCGACTATTGTTGAGTGCTGAAATTGTCCAATCATAACTCAATCCGCCAAGAGCCCAACCCATATTCCAATTAAATGCAAAGAAAACAGCATCGACATTTAGCTCTTGAGCTAGAAATTTTTTGCGTCTGAAACCGGAAAACACAAAAAAGTCCTGACCCAATTGAACCCCTAAGTTAGTACTGTTAGTAATTAAAGGGCTCTGGTATTCGTAGACATGAGATAGGACAATATATCTTGCTCCAACCCCCAGGTTGGCATACTTTTTATTCATTAGGTTTGTTGATGTCATGTAAAAAGAGTAACGAGGTTGAATGGCGGAGTTGTTATCAAAAAAACTTATTGTTGGTTTATTGAAGTGGTACACCGCAGCTCCAAGATTAGTTACATACTTAAGTCTACCTGACCGATCGAGGCTAGCCTGTTGAACCCTTAAGCCGAAGGATGGTGTCACTGCAATATTGCTTTGCCCTAATTGTGGGTTGACATTAGGAGAGGGGTTTACAAACCCTAAGTAATGATCTAGTTGACTGGTAAATGTTAAATAATTCCAATTAAGGTAGTTTTGGATGATTCCGATGCCCATGCCAAATTGTGCAGTTGTGTTTTTAGCCATTCTTCGACTCAACCCAATAAATGATTGAGTTTTAAATGAGTTCAATTCACCTTCACCAGCTCCAGTTTGCTCAAATTGAAAACCAGTATAAAACCCTTTCAGAACTCTGGAAGGTATAGGAAGACGCACACTGGCTTGATTGAATGTATAAGCACCACTGTAGCTGGTAGGACCAGGTAGATTTAACCATTGCTGCCTACTGTTCATTTGGAAAGAGCCTTGAGAATTACCTGTTACGACGAGAGCTGGATTCAAGTTCAGATGGTTGAACATGTATTGTGTAAATGTTGCGTCTTGACCATTGATTTGGTATCCAATAATCGCAAATAGCATTATGTACTTTAAGTTTTTCATCGAATTAAAGTCAGGGTTCCATATGGCCTCTGGCGCTGATACTTGTCATTCTGGCCGATCCACCGTGTGCCATCATCAAATACTGCGTTGATACGCCATGCATAAACGCCCATAGGGCATGGTTTTCCAGTAGATCGATCCAAACCATCCCAGTAATCTAGGGGTTTTCCTTCAGAATCTAGTTTATCTGTGTAGAATACTAAGTTTCCCCATTTATCGTAAATCCATAATTCATAATGTCCTAGGCTATGGCCTTTTGGCAAGAAGCGATTATCCTCACCAACATAATCTAGATCTGGAGCTAGTGCATTTGGAACGGTTAGCATTGGAGGCCATAGCCAAAATGTTTGACATGTGCTGTCCTTGCAGCCAAATGAGTTCTCTACCCATAAGCAGACGTCTATTGAGTCAAGACCAGATATGTTTGCATCATATTGGTGAATTGGATTTAAATCTGTGCTGAATTGATTGTCTCCAAATGACCACAAGTAGTTCACGCTTGAGTCGACGATGCTTGTGAGGTTGGTAAATAGCCGAGTGGATAGATTGATTTTAGTTATTTGAAAATCTGCTTTTGGTGTTGGATGTACTTGGATAAGTCCGATGTATGTGGAATCACGGCAACCACTTGACATTTCAACAGTTAAGCTTACTGAGTATAATCCGTAATCATCATAAGTATGCCATAGGCTGTCAGTTGTGCTAATTGAAACACTGCCATCCCCAAAGTTCCATTTTATTTGAGTGATAGTATCTAGGTTGGCTGAGTAAATAGATTGATTGACAAAAAGCACATCTAAAGGCTCGCATCCGCTCACTGGTGTAAAGTACCCTTGACTAATAACGCCATCATGAACACGGATTGGTATGATAAGTGTGTCTTTACAGCTAAAAGCACTCTCAGCAAATAATGCTACATGGTAGATCCCAGCAGTAGTGAAGGTGAATTGAGGGCTATTGACAGAAGAGGTGTTGACTCCTGGATTATTGTAAAAGTCAAAATCCCAACTATTACTGATTGCATTAGTTGAATTATTATTAAATAGATAGGTTTGAGGAACGCTGCATGAGTCACCAGAAACCATGACTGGGTTAACCTGTAGTATAGGCTTAGGGTAAACCATGACTAACAAGGTGCTATCCGTTGTGCAGCCGAAATTTGAAGTTAATGTCAGTTGAACAACATAGGTCCCTGGTGATGAGTATAGGTGGATGGGCGCAAAGGTGTTTGAGGTATTTCCATCTCCAAAGTCCCAATGAATTCCAACAATATTGGCATTGACGACTGTTGAGTAATTAAAGAAATATGTAGAGTCACCCTCGCAAACAGCGCCAACGGATATATCAATATCTGGTGTGGATTGAATATATGTACTAAAAGTCACACTGTCTTGACATCCATTAGAGGATGTGACAATCAATTGTGCCTGAAACGAACCTGAAGTTTGATAAATGTGAATTGGGTTTTGCAACATTGATGTACCCCCGTCACCAAAATTCCAATGATAACCTATAATTGATCCACTTGGTATTGTGGAAAGTGATGTGAAGTATACACTGTCACCTTGACAAACATTACTGGTTGCACTGGCAATTGCATCCGGGGATGGATTAACAATAATATCTTGGTATGCTGTGTCATAACCGCATCCATTATCAACGAAAAGTGCTACCGTATAAGTTCCAGCTTGAGTGAAGGTCCATGAGGTGTTATTATTAACACTGGACATGCCTCCACATGTTAGTGAATTTCGGTCCCAGTCAAAGCACCAGAAACTATTTGTGGCATTGAATGAGTTATCAGTGAACTGTACCGTGAGTGGGGCGCAGCCTTGATTTTTATTTACCGTAAAAAAGGCTTGTGTTGTTTTTGCCTGGAGGTAAACGGACTTTGTTATTGAGCTATCACCACATTCATTATATACAGTTAGTGAAATATAGAATGTTGTATCAGATGTGCCATTATAAATGAAAGTGTGATTGAGCTGCCCCCAGACGTAGATGTATTTACTTCCTTGAAGCGTTTTAGTGGGTGTTAGATGATTAACCATGCCATCACCAAAATCAATCCTAGCCGAATCAGGGTCACCTAAAATAAGGCCATCTAGTTGAATTACGGTGCCAAGTGGGGAGCAACCGGTGTCGGGTACGACAATGAAATCTGCGACGGGTGGTGTCTTAATGTAAATGCTGTCTGATTTAGTTGTCGTTCCACAGCAATTGAGTGCTGTATATGAAAATTGATATAGCGTATCAGATCGATAGTTTGGCTGCAGTGTCGGCATGGTAAATATGCTTCCGGGCCATGATTGAACAGTGATTTTTATGCCGTTTTGATCCCAGGCAAAGAGTTCGAAGTAGGAACTGTCGACATCACCTGTGGCCGATGCGTTGTACAGGGGTGAAACAGGGCCACAGAGACTATCTGAAGTTAAATTAAAGCTTAAGGTTGGAGGCTCTATAACAAATAGATTAATGATTGTGTCGTCGATGCAGCCCTCTGTAGTAGTCACTTGTAATCGAATAGATTTCGCGCCTATAGTAGAGAATGCGTGATTAATAGAACTAAGTACCCCGCTTGTTACGCCATTGTTACCTATGTCCCAGAGGTGATTTGCAATGGGACCTGAGATTGATCCAATAGTAGAGTTGCTATTGTATTGAATATTTTGATTAACACAAATGGTATCAATGCCACAATTTGAATTGAATTGAATGGATGCTATTGGGTCTTCATTGACTGTTATTGTGTCTGTTACAATACTTAAACAGCCATTAATTGATAGAGTAGTTAGTGAAATAGGATAATGGCCCGATTGTCCGAAGTAATATTGGATTGATGCGCCATTGATTGTGTCACCATTTATGACCCATGAATAATTGGCAATTTGGCTATTGTTGGTCGTTGTCCCTGAGAAGGTAATCGTATCTGAACCACAAGAGACTGGATAACTAATTGATGGAATGGGATTAGGGTACACATAGATTGAGATAATGGAACTGTCAGAACATTGCGTGTTTCCATTAGTTGCCAATAGCTTGAACTCATAATGCCCGTAACCTGTTACGCTTGTATTTGTTAAAGTTTGCGAAGAGATGGATGACCCTGTATTTATCAGTGCGTAAGTACCACCATTAAATCGTTGATACAAGTTGTAGATGGTTCCAGTAACAACATTGTTAATTGAAAAATTAATAGTATTTCCATCGCAAATGCTATCGTTGGGGTTAATATAGAAGGCTGGGTCGGGGTTTGTTAAGGTTCTAAACACGACACTGTCTGCATGGTTTTCACATCCATGCAATGATGTTGCGTTGAGCACGACGATTACGGAGTCATTGGCAGCTGTGATGGTGTAGTTAACAACGGTGCTTGGTCCGTAGAGGATATTGGAGCTGAAGTCGTAGATGGTCCATGACAGGCTAGCATTTGCTTGAGGGTAGCTAGCTGCGGACGCGCTATTTACATCAATAGTGAACGGTGCACATGCTGTTGTCATTGGAGCAATGATTTCAGCTTTTGCATGCGGGTGTATAGTGATACTGTCTGTGATTGAGTCAACGCAGCCTTTGTCATTGGTGACGATCAACGACAGGAAGTATGTTGAGTCAATAGTGCCTGTATTTGTTAGGGTGAAAGATGGCGTGCTGCTACTGCTGGTAAAGGTTGTTGTCGTGCCTTGTTTGATGGTCCATAAGAAGGTGAGTCCTGTTGGGCTTGCTTGGCTGGTGAAGCCAGAGATGGATGTATTAACAAGGTTCAGCGTTAGCGGGTCACAGCCGGCGGATGGCAGACCGGTGAAGCTAGCTGTAGGCAATGCATAAACGGTGATGTCTTGTTGGGTGGTGTCACTACAGCCCTGGTCATCGGTGGCAATAAGGGTTATGGTGTATGTCAGGGAGTCACTTACCGGTGTAGCGACTGTGAGAGTTGGGTTGGTTGCCGTTGCTGAGCTAAGGGTAGCACCTGACCCTGAGGTGCTCCATAGGTAGGATAGCGTCCGTGGGCTATTGACAGCGCTGTTGTTTGTCAATACCGTACTGATGGGTCCACAGCTATTGGTTAAAGCAGGGAACTGAGCTAGGGGTCTGGCTAAAATGGTGACATCCTTGACAATGCTATCAACACAACCATCAGATGAGGTGACCACCAGTTTGATTTTGTAGGTTGAGTCAGCTGAAGGGTATTGGAAGTTCGGGAAGCCAAACGATGGTGAAGCGACTGTTGTGTTTGATATCGTTGTTGCCGTCGATAGCCATTGCCCGCTGCTATACCCATAGACAGACCACTGGTAGGTGAGGGCTTTTCCCTGAGAAGCATCCGTTGTAGATAGGGATGTCAAAGCACAGGCTTGAGCAGCGATGTTAAAGTTTGCGTCAGGGGTAGGGAAGACCGTTACGGGTATATCCAAGGAGTCTGAACACCCTGTTGTTCCTACCGATACAATGTGACGAATGCTAAAGGAAGCGTTGGTGGTAAAGCTGGTGTTGACGAGTGCGGCGAATGAAGGGCTGGCACCGGTGAGGGACTGGATGATCGCTCCAGACCCATCAAAGACCTTCCAGTTATGAGTGACACCAGAGACACCAGAGACAGATAGCACATTAGCGGTGAAAGGACTGCAGCCAGAACTGTCAGTTAAAGCCCATGCTGGGTCCGGTAAAGGATTTATGGTAATTATTTGGGTTGCGTCACCTATGCCACATTCATTGCTGTATGAGATTGTGATAAAATATGTGCCTGGATTGAAAAAAGTCAGTATTGGTAGTCCAATACTATTTACCCCACTCTGGGTCCATCCAGTTGTTGGAGTAATTGCGACATTATCAAATTGAGCTCCAGAAGTCAATGTATTGACAGTGAAATCATGAGGGCTGAAACCGAGATTTGCAATTAATGTATCTGTACAGAAAGAGAGAGAGTCTTGTATAAATTGAACCTCAGGTATGGCTAAGACTAAAATACTGTCATACAACTCGCTATATCCACATTGGTTTGAGTCAATGTATCGGATAAGGTAGTTGCCTGCTGCAAAGGGAGCTTGCAGCGATAGGGACGGAATAGTGTCGGACACTCGTGAAACAGGAATTGAGCTACCTAAAGGGATAATTGACATTGAATAATAGGTTTGAAGCCCACAATTGATAGAGTCTTGTATTAACACAGAGTTTAGAGTGTCATTAGGGCAAACAGTATCAAATCGAGCAGAAAGCAATTCAACAATTGGAATTGTGTCAATGCAAATAGTTTTAGTTATAGAATCAATGCGACATGTACTTAGGTTAGATGATGTGCCAGTGTATCGCGTGATTGTGTATGTTCCAGGATTATTGAATTTTAACGTAATGTTTGATGTGCCGGGGGTCCAAGTCGTAGGGTCGGAAACATTTAGCCCGGTACTTCCTAATAATGAACCTGTCTGAAGAGATGGGTTGCCAGTACTCATGGGTGAAATCTTCCATGTGCCCATAAACACTGTGTCGCAGTCATTGTTCTGGGTAGAAGAGTTATAGCCTATTGAAGCGCCGCCCGTGGTTGCGTCAAACAGGGTTAACCATGAATCAGTACATTCAGTTTGAGGGCCAGAAAAATCAGCAGTTGGCACAGAGGAGATCCATGCTAATGCTGTTGATGGAACTGACCCGCAAGGTGATGTGACTTGAAGCTTAACGCTGAATGCATTAAGTATTCCACTTTTACCGCAAGAGTTGTAATGAAAATATTTAATGAAATACAATTTCCCATTGATTGAATCACTTAAAGATGGGTGGACCGGCACACCATTGACGACCAATGGTGTAACAGCAGTAACGGTGTCCTGGTCATGATTTGAAGTGAATGAAAGCACCACACCGCTTTCATAGGTGTCCCAGTTTGCGATTTCAAATAAAATTTTCGCTGAATCGCCAGGCTGAATTAGGCATCTGGTGCTTCCTCCAAGTGTAGATAGTCCAGCTGTCGGGTTGGTCCCGTAAAAGATGTTAAATTGATAAATTATCTGACAACCTGAAGCTGTATAAACGGAGAATGTCACGTTATATAAACCAGCACTCGTGTAGTTATGTGTAGGGTCGCTGTTGTATGAATTGCTGTCTATGGTGCCGTCACCCCAATCAATGTTGTAAGAACTGTAAGAGCTAGGTCCTTGAGTTAGAATTAATTTAAATAATTGACTCTGGTAGCTGACACCGCAAATTCGAAAGGTAGAAGTTGAGACGTTCCATGTGGCGAAACTCCAAATACTACCGTTGTTGTATTTTGCATAAAGTGTTGGCTTTGTGACATTAAATGTGGCAGAGTCGGTGGCTGTGCATCCAGCAGAATTGGTGTAAGTGTATTGTATCATATGCGTGCCAACGCTCAAGTCTTCGGAGTTGATTTGATTATTGATTAGGGTTGTCAACACACCATCTAAAGTGAAGAATCCGCCAGGCGGGGTTGAGCTGACAGTAAA
>TARA_B110000211_G_scaffold228701_1_pt1 | contig 54456 bp, 50 predicted proteins | sample TARA_B110000211 | Tara Oceans TARA_B110000211 (sample SAMEA4397516) | marine metagenome | biome: Polar Biome; feature: [DCM] deep chlorophyll maximum layer (ENVO:01000326); material: water (ENVO:00002006), including particulate matter (ENVO:01000060) such as... | depth 30 m
ACATTAATTTCGAAGGACCTTGTATGGTACCATTCGATCTAGATGGTATATCTGAGAATAATATTATTGATATCGGTGAAAATAATTATACTTGGAATCTTGATAATCTAGATACAGGTAGCAATTATTCTTTAGAGTATTATTATTCTATGAATTCAGGATGGTATGGTTTTTATAATCACGACTTTACATTCAATGGTACGGAAGAATTTATTGATTTCAGTATGAATGTTACCGAGTGGGATTGCAATGTAAACATCAATGCAAATATTTACAATACAACAGATGGAAATATGAATTATATATATGGAGAATCCTGGAACTTGTATAATCCAAATTGTTATCAAGTTGATTATTATGCATTAGATTCTGATGGAGATTGGATTCAATATAATAATATTGACGCAGGAACTACTGAATTATTCTGGGAAATAAACTACATGAATGAAAATGTTCCAACCGGATATGAATTTAAATTACAATATGAAGTAGTAACAGATTATGATTGGTCTAATTCGATTCAGTATAGCATTAATTGGACACAAGACGATAATACAATACAACAACTACCATGGAGTATTAGCATTAATGAGTTTGTATGCAACGTCTATGTAACTTCCAATTTATATGTAAATACATCAAATGGATGGTCGAGTGTTAGAGGATCCGGATTCGATCTCTACGCTCCTTGTGAACCAATGCCTTCAGGATGGTATAACTTCTCTATGAATGATAACGGAACTTGGGATCAATTGTATGACGGCTGGAATCACATGATTCAAGAAGAGGGAGTTTATGAAATGAGATGGAATGTAATGGACCTTGATATCGGAGTTACATACGAAATGTCTTGGGTTGCGTATGCATTTGGGCACGAATTATCAAGTTATTCATTGCAATGGAATGCAACAGATAGTAATGGCACAATAGATTTTAACATCACTATTCCACATTGGTATTGTGGTATGGAATTTGAGTCTAAATTGTCCTTCGATAATGATGGTACAATGTTTGACATAGCATCTAACTATTATTATGAAGAAGGTCCTTGCAATTCTTCTATTGAGGAATTCACAGATGCAGTCAATGTTGATTTAGATTTGATACTTATTAATGATAATATATATTCTCAAAATTATGAACTTATGATACCATTTGGCTATACTCTTAATGATGAAATAAAACTATACTTAGATGCGGTATTTGGTAATATGGATGGTATTCTAAACGCATCAGAGGCAACCATGGCAGAGAATTCATTTAATTCACAAACAAATGGTACTGAAGAGACAACTCCGGAATTCGCATTGAACGGAGTAAATTTGACTAGTTTCACATTTAATCCAGCAATTCTAAGTAATTTAACAGGAACTCCAACGCTTACTGGATCATGGATTTTAGAATATTTCCATATATATGGTGTTGAAGTAACTTTAACAATTGAACTTGAATCTGAAGAAGAAATTGAATGGTATTTCAATATCTTAGAAAACTTAGACCTTATGGTGGAATCTGTTAAGGTTACAGATAGTGAGAATGTATCTATGATGCTATCAAATAGCTTTAATCTTACATCTGGAAATTATTCGCTGAACATTACTTGGTTATTGGCTAATATTCCAGATCCAAATTTAGAATTAGAACAACTTGATCTAGTTTCTGAGGAGTTTGATGAATTAACAAATATAATGGATGAGAGTTTCAATGTGACTATCCATACTTTCCAGATAAATCTAACTAATTTGAGCCATCAAGATTATTTAATCACCTACAATGTACATGTTGATGAATATTATGATGATAACGTATCATATGATATTAACCAAGAAGTGAACAATGACATCAGAAACTTTACTTTACTATCGAATATACACACGTGTAGTGCTTTAATTTCTATTGAAGTGTATGATAGAAATAATGAACAGGTACTTAGTGAAAATTACACATTAGAAGGTACATGTCAACCATATGATTATGATATGGACGGTATTTCTAATGAAGATGATGCATTCCCATTCGATGCAAGTGAATGGCTAGATACAGATGGAGATGGTTATGGAGACAACTCAGATGCATTCCCTAATGATTCAAACGAGTCATTAGATACTGACGGAGATGGAATTGGAAATAACGCTGATGATGACGATGATGGCGATGGAATAGATGATGAATCAGATAATGATAACGATGATGATGGAGTTTCTGACGATTATGACGTATTCCCTTACGATCCAACTGAATGGTCTGATGATGACGGTGACGGAGTTGGAGACAATTCCGATGTTTTCCCTTACGATCTAACTGAATGGTCAGATTATGATGGCGATGGAATTGGAGATAACTCTGATGACGATTCTGATGGCGATGGAGTGCCTAATGATGTCGACGATCTACCTTTCAATAGTGAAGAATCATCCGATACTGACGGCGATGGAGTAGGGAATAATAATGATGCATTCCCTAACGACCCTGATGAACAATTAGATACTGATGGTGACGGAGTTGGAGATAATGCTGACGGTGATGATGATGGTGACGGAGTTGGAGATAACTCCGATGCATTCCCATTAGATTCAACTGAAACAACCGATACTGATGGTGACGGATTTGGAGATAATGTAGACCAATTCCCCACAGATTCCAATGAAAATACTGATAGTGATGGAGATAATGTTGGAAATAACGCTGATGCATTCCCCAGTAACCAAAATGAATGGGCAGATTCTGATGGTGACGGAGTTGGAGATAACTCCGATGTGTTCCCATCTAATGCAGCTGAAACTACAGATACAGATTCTGATGGATTTGGAGATAACTCCGATGAATTCCCTAATAATGCTAACGAATGGATTGATACAGATGATGATGGAGTTGGTGATAATGCTGATTTATTCCCAAGCAATATTAATGAATGGGCAGATTCTGATTCTGATGGAACTGGAGACAATTCCGATGCATTCCCTGACGATGATTCAGAAACAGAGGATACAGATGGCGATGGTATTGGAGACAATGCACAAGCCGCTGCTGAAGAGGCCGATAAAGACGGATTTTTACCAGGATTTTCATCAATAATGGGTGCAGTATCTATGTTGGGTGCCGCAATATTAGTAGCCGGACGACGAAAAGACTGATTTGCCCTAAATGGGCACTTCAGTACCTCGTGAGAACCAGATAGTGGCAACCTTATTTTTTTTAAAAATGAGAATTTACATTAGGTAGTTTATAGTTTACTTACATTGTACTGAGGTGAGACTTAATGGTGCAGAGGACAGGATTTGAACCTGCGAAGCACTACGCACTGGGACCTCATCCCAGCCCCTTTGACCAACTCGGGTACCTCTGCTTTTAACGAACCACGTGTTACAATGTATTTCACAATGATGAATAAATTATTATTGCACAGAGACTAAATCACCAGAATTTACTATACCTTTTTTTATTATTGATGCATACCATCTTGACCAACCAGGATATGTTTTTTCTGATATTCGATTGAAGTTACCATCAGAGAAAGAATCTATTATAGTTTTACAAGGTGGTGCTACACCTGTCAATTGAATAATACATTCTCCAATATTAATTATTACTCCAGATCTAAGTAAATCCCAATCTATTCCTTGGATTGTAATATTTTCTCCCGTGCTTCCAGCAAATATCGGATTATACTCCTCTTGTAACTGACGTATCTTTTCTATAGAATATATGCAGACTGCCCTCTTAGGGCCACCATGATATTTCAAATCATTTTGTTTATCCCCAATTACTCCTTCATAATTAATATTTATTTTTTCAACAGGATATTTAGGAACTCCGCCCAACGAATTAACATTTACAGAATGTACTACTCCCATGTCTTAGCCGTACAGGGCAAAATCAATAATATTATTGCAGAATAAGGAAATAAAATGGCTGTTTTTCTATTTTTTATCATAATTTGTCTGAATCATCATATCCTTTGACCTATTGGAAGGAGTATGGCAGAATTTGGTGACCACCCTTCTATTCCAGATAGTATCGAAAATTTATTGATTGATGATACTGTTTCTACAATATTTCTTAAAGCCGAATGCCCTACTAGGGTAAAAAGTGGCCATATTTCTTCTTTATCGCTGAAGCAGTTAGAAGATCCTCCTTGGGATAAACCAACTTTACAGTTATTATGTGATGATTTATCTTTAGTAATAGAACAAAATGACGCTCGTTCAGACTGTTTCGTTGAAATTGAAAGAACAGGTTGTAAAATAATGCAAATAGGAGATTTGCGAATTGCATGTGCGTGGCCACCCTTTTCAGATGCATGGGAAATTACAATCGTTAGGCCAGTAGCGTATTTACAAATTTCAGATTATGATCTAAATCCAGAATTAATGGGCAGATTAAAAGATCATCACAGAGGGGTGTTTGTAGTAGGCCGCCCCGGTTCTGGAAAGACAACTTTTGCTCAAGCAATAGCCGCGTATCTTGATTCTGAAGTAGGAGCAATGGTAAAAACAATGGAGGCCCCAAGAGATCTTCAAGTTCCACAACGAGTTACTCAATATGCACCACTGGAAGGAGATTTAGAAAAAACTGCCGAAGTAATTTTCTTGGTACGTCCTGATTTTGTTATTTTTGATGAAGTTCGTAGATCCAGAGATTTTGAAATATTTAGTGATGTGCGATTAGCGGGAGTGGGTTTACTCGGCGTAACTCATGCCAATAGTGCACTCGAAGCTATTCAAAGAATGGTTGGCAAGGTAGAATTAGGTTTAATAGCACAGGTTCTTGATACTGTAATACATATTGAAAAAGGAAAAATAGCACAGGTTCTTGAGTTAAAAATGGTGGTTAGAGCACCTACAGGAATGGAATCAGATTTAAGCAGGCCAGTTATTGAAATTAAGGAATTTCCTTCTGGCAAAATAACTCACGAAATGTTTGCGTTTGGTTCAGAAATTGCTGTCGTACCAGTAAATATGGAGGATGGCGAGGGCGGAAGTCCTGCTATGAGGATGGCAGCTGAACAGTTAAAGAAAGAAATATCAAAGTTAACAGGAATTCCCGTATCTCACGCAAAATTTTTGACTGACGCTTCAGCTGAAATATACATTAACGAATCTAGTATCGGGGCAATGGTTGGGACTAGGGGCGAATCTATAAGACAATTAGAGCAAGATTTGAATGTAAAGTTAAATGTAAATTCAGTTAAAGATTTACCTCGGGCGTTAAGAAAAAGAATTGAAAACTCCTCTAATAACTCCCAAGAAGACACAGATCAATGGCGCAGTAGATCTGGGAGGCAATGGGATAATAATCCTGGAAAAACTAAAAAAGGAAAAGGTAGGAAAGGAAGAAGGAACTAAACCACCATTCTTCTATAAGCCATAAAAGTAATTATCAATATAATGATACTAATAATTCCCCCTCCATAAATTAAAGCCTCACCTTCTGAAATTCCTAAATCATCCAATATAGTGAAGTTACTACCTAACCCATTTTCAATTACTCCTTTAATTTCTGGCGCTACAACTAGTAATACAGACTCTTCTTTCTGACAGGATTCTGCTACTAACTTTCTTTCATCCAAAATTATGAGGCAACCTCTATATTCTTCATTTAAGTTTGAAGGGGTCGTCATTTCAAATTCACAATTGGCAACTCCACTACCACTTGATATTTGTATTGAACATTCACTACTCAAGATATTAAATCCAGAAACCCACATTCCCTCAGAGTTAGCATTTTCATCTACAAGATGTAGATCCAAAATCATTTTCTGGTCCAAATTGCTGCTACATGAGTATGATGCTGAGAAAGTCACAATATCGCCCGCATTTACTTCAATCGAATTAACGCCATAATTCACATCACATGAGGTGTATTCTAGTAACTCCACTTCAACATTCCATTCCTCAGTATTTGTTAAGAAACCAACAGGAATTCCCACTGCAGTAGTTACTTCTGCTGTAATATTCATTTCATAAAATCCAGAGGAAATATCGCTACTTGTCTCGACAGACACCACAAAAGATTCTTCAGAGCCAGATGAAATTGAAACAGTATTCGGGCCAGAAAATGTAAATTCTTCCGATTCATAGTTAATAGAAACATCTTCATCATAAGGTCTGTTATTTGTAAGGACACAATGAACATTTTCATTTTTATTTAGTTGTGGATTTATTATTAGATTATCTTCAATACATTCTAGTTCAATGCCTGGTAATATTTCTTGTCCGGATACATTTGGTGTTATGACTACTAATTGAGCCCCCAAAAAACAAAATAGAACCACTAGAACCTTACCACTCATATTAATTGAATTTAAGTATATGACATAGGCTTTCCTATTATTTGATTATTTTATCTCATTAACTGTTTGATTTATACTATAAATTCCATTCAATATCTAATTTTATGTTTCAAAGCATTCATCACGACCTTTCTTTTCGAGGCCAGTAATGAGCGACGGCGAGGGTAAGCCAAAGGTTGTGATTGTCCGTGAACAAACAAACATAACAAGTGGTACCGATGTACAAGAAAAACTAATCTTAGCAGCCCGTGTATTTTCTGATTTGCTAAAACCAACACTAGGTCCTAGGGGTTTAGATAAAATGTTATACAAAACAGATGGAACTACGGCTGTAACTAATGATGGGGCAAAAATAGTTGCAGAACTTTTAGTCAAACATCCTGCTGCAAAGATGATGGTTTCAATGGGAAATGTACAAGAAGAGACCTGCGGAGATGGAGTTACTACGACTATGTTACTTTGTGGCTCTATGTTAATAGAGGCTAATACTTTACTAAAAAAAGGACTCCATCCTCTAACTCTCGTTGATGGTTATAAAATGGCTTTGGAAGCAGCTAAATTACAGATAAAGAAGGATATAAAAGAAGTAAATGATAAATATCTTCTTTCAACAGCCATGACTGCTTTGAGAGGCAAAGGTGCCGAAACAGCACTCAACGTTTTCTCACCAATAATTGTTGAATCCCTATCAATACTTTCTAAAAATAGGAAAAATCCGGGCGCAGAGCATGTTTTAATGTTCAAGAGCGGCCTAGGTTCATTACAAGATTCACGCCTCCTCAAAGGAGTAATAATAAATCGAAGGGTATTAATGGACAACTTACCTAATAATTTAATCAATCCTAAAATTGCAGTATTGGATTCTGATTTAAAAATTCGTACTCTTACTAGGTCTGTAGAAATTAAAATTACTAGCGCAAATCAATTGGATTCATTCGTAGACGCGGAACAAGATCGAAAGGACTCTATTGCAAATGCAATAATTCAAAGTGGTGCTAATGCTATCTTTTGCTCTGGAGAAATAGATCGTGAGATTTTACATCAACTATGTGATAATTCCATACTTACAATAGGGGAATTAGACTCTTCTGAAATAGAAAATATTGCTTCAGCAGTTGGGGCCAAGATAGTAGATTCAATGCTTGACATAAACTCAACAGATTTAGGAGGTTGTACCTCTATAGGGTGGGAAAGACGTGAAAATACCGATCAAGTAGAAGATATAATCACTATAGATGGTTGCTCTAACCCTCAAATCGTTACAATAGAAGTTGGAGGCTCCGGAGGTATAGGAACAGACGAAATAATAAGGGGTCTACATGACTCCTTGCGTGCTACTTCAATAGCAATATCGGATAATGAACTACTTCCTGGAGCAGGTGCCATTCATTCTAGAATGGCTAATGCAGTTAGAAAAGCATCTGAGACAGAACCCGGAAGGGCCAGACTTGCAATGGAGGCCTATGCAAGAGCACTAGAAACAATACCTGCTACTTTGGTGGAAAATGCCGGCGGCGACTCATTAGATAGAATACTAGAATTAAGGGCAACATCAAGAGATAGTGACGCGCCTATAGGTATAACGCCAGATGGTTTTGTATCTATAATTGATGATGTTTGGCACCCTCGTTTAATTATAGAAGCTGCATTAGAATCAGCAACAGAAACTGCAATGAGTATGTTACGAATAGATCAAGTAATATCCGCAAGAGGCGACTAAGAAATATTGTCGAACCATTGAAGGACTTAGTAGAAATGCGAGAGCATGGATAGTCCACGTGCACTCATCAGTGTTTGGGAAAAAGAAGGAATAGTTGATTTTGCAACAAAGCTTTCAGAAATGGGTTGGACAATACTTTCCACCGGCGGAACTTCTAAGAAATTACGAGAATATGGATTAGAAGTTAATGATATTTCAGAAATAACGCAACATCCTGAAATTTTAGATGGGCGAGTAAAAACTCTTCATCCTGCAGTACATGGAGGAATTCTTGCCAGAAGAAGTCATGATAAAGATATGAAAACCTTAGTTGATTTAAAATATGGTACTATAGATTTAGTATGCGTTAATTTGTATCCTTTTGAAAATGTTGCTGCACAAAAACCACCTGTTTCAGATATTGAGTTAATTGAAATGATTGATATCGGGGGTCCCACAATGATTCGTTCAGCAGCTAAAAACCATAAAGATGTAATTATCACAACAAAGAAAGAACAATATTATTCTATAATAAATGAACTCTCTAAATCAAATGGCCAATCTTCAGGAATAAATATTCAAATGAGGAAACAATTAGCATTGGAAGCATTCCAATCTACTGCAGCATACGATACTGTTGTAAGTAATGAATTAGAATCTAGATTTAACAATCCTGAAATACCAAGTAAAATTCAAATTACATCAGAAGTAGGTATTCAACTTAGATATGGCGAAAATCCTCACCAACCCGCATCTTTCTATCCCAACTCTGATACTAGTAAACCATCAGGTTTAGCTGCTGCTTTACAACATGGGGGAAAGGCATTATCATTCAATAATTACCTTGACTTAGATGGGGCATTACGTATTACACGTGGTTTGTTAATTGACATGGATAATACCTATCATCATGGATGTGTAATAATTAAACACACTAATCCATGTGGAGTTGCTTTAGATGAAAGCCAACCTTCAGCATGGGAAAATGCCTTGGCCAGTGATCCAGAAAGTGCTTTTGGTTGTGTAATAGCTTTCACATCTACAGTTACTAAGGAAACTGCAGAAAAAATTGGTAACCACTTCTTTGAATGTATAATAGCCCCCGGATATGAAAAAGAAGCATTGGATATATTATCTTCCAAGAAGAACAGGAGAATGTTAACCTTGGAAGATTTATCAGATAGAAAAGATGAATTAAGAATCAGACAAATTGATGGCGGATGGGTTGGACAGATACAAGGCCCGCCCAATATTAATTGGTCTGCCATTCAATGTGTAACAAAAAGAACTATTGATTCTAGTGAAATTATATTGGCTAAATTCGGTTGTACAGTTCTTTCAGAAGTTAAATCAAATTCAGTAGCATTGATTTCAAAAACCGATACTGGATTAGCTACTGTAGGGATAGGCCCAGGGCAAACAAGTAGGGTTGAAGCTGTGCATATCGCAGCCCGAAGAGCAGGTGAAAGAGCTGCTGGATCAATGATGATATCTGATGCCTTTTTCCCCTTTAGAGATGGAATAGAAGCCGCTCACAGGATTGGTGTAAAATCCATAATACAACCAGGAGGGTCCATCCGTGATCAAGAAGTCATTGATGCTGCAAATGAATACCATATGTCTATGCTTTTTACTAATAAAAGACTTTTTTTACATTAAAATCATTCATTTCTACTAGATACCTTGAAAATAATGTACCATATACCTATCAATCCTACTATTATTATTGTTATGGCGCCGTATCCCGGATCTGCGCCATCCCATGAGGATAGATCAAATAATTCTCCATCTCCTTTTGTAGAAACATACCAAACAAAATATGCCGATAAACAACTCATTAAACCTATTAATGAAATTATTCCATATTTGGCGTGTTTTGGAATAGTTTTTCCAGTTGCATAGTATTCAAATATAGTAGATCCAAAATAGTCATTCGACAAAGTCCAGCGAAATAATTTCTCATTTGAAAGAGAAAATAAGAAAGCCGCTGGAACAGCCCATGAGATGGTTGGCCATCCTGGGATGAAAATACCTATTATTGCAAATGAAACAAATATAATACCCAATAAAGTGTATATAGTGCTTTTAATCGAGCTGCTTGCAACAGAGTATTTTGTAATAATCTGCTCGATTGAATCAAGCCTTTCCATTAGTTCACCACACTCTCGCAAGAGATACCATTTTTAAGTTCCAGTAGCCACTCTTCTCTGTATATTATGTATTTTATTACGAAACCTCAAACCATAAAGATACCTGAGAAGTTCGTGGAGAGAGATTATGTGCTTCCCCGAATAGCCTCTGTTCAAAACCCATTAAGGGTTGCAGTTTTTATTTCAGGAAGCGGTTCAGGGCTAAATGCAATGTTAGAATATCAAAAAACCCCAAGAGCATATTTGATAAGTTTAATTTTATCTGATAATGAGGATGCACTAGGTCTTAACTATGGATCAAAATATGGTGTAAAAGCAACAGCAATACCATTACCCCACACTCAAGATAAAATCCACCAACGGTTGAGTCATGAAGCAATGATCGATGAAGAATTAGTTAATTCAAATATTGAACTTATCGTACTGAATGGCTACATGAGAATTATTACTCCGTTATTTATTAATAAATGGAAAGGCCGAATTATTAATATTCACCCTTCCTTACTTCCAAAATTTCCAGGTATATACGCTCATAGAGATGCAATTAATGCCAAAACTAATGAAAGTGGTTGTACTGTTCATTTAGTGGACGATGGTATTGATACGGGCCATATTTTAGCCCAGAAAAAAGTTTCTGTCTCTCCTAATGAAACAATAAAAACACTTCAAGAAAAAATTAAAAAAATTGAACACCAGTTGTATCCAGAGATTATTAATCTTTTATCTACGGGGCAATATCATTCTAAATCATGAGGATAATTTATATTCTTTAAAATAGCTTTATTTTCAAAATATAATGAATGTTTTAATTCTGAAAATTGAATCCGCAAAGGTCTATTATTTCCATCCGATACTTTCCTCAAGATATTCTTAGGTCTAATGAGGGCCAATAGTGGATGAATATTTTTTCCATCAGTAGGCATTATTAAATCATCTCCACTTTTAATTGAATTTCTTAATTCGATAAAAAATTCTTCTGTTACCCAAGGTACATCAACAGTAGCCAGTTGAATGAAATCTTCATTTCCAGCAAATTTCTCAAGATTTTCAATAATGGATTCAATAGGTCCAGCAAATTTTTCTTTATCTACGGACCATTCTATTTCAATTGAAGAATCTATTACTTGGCTATATGAGTCAATCAAGTCCAAATTGGATATGGATATTGTTATTGGTACTCTACCGGCTTTATTTAAGGCATTAATCACTCTTGAAATACATGCTTCACCATCTATTTCAATTAATGCTTTATCCATATTCATTCTTGATGACTTACCACCTGCTAGAAGTAAAGATCTCAACTAATCACCTTAATTCATCAAGTCTTTGTAAAGCGAATTGAGTTTCATCCATTAGTTCCAATGCTCTTTTAAGAAAAATTTGCTGTTCTTTTCTACCTGTAGATTCTCTCAACCATCTCATTAATTGCGCGATATCATTTGAATTTTGTTTGATAGTCCATTCTAGAACCTGTTCAGAAATAGGATTATCTGAGGGCAATAGTCGACTGCTCACACATATCCGAGAGAGTACTTACCAATCAGTTCTGCGGCTTTGCAGCAATAATTTTGTCCATAATCCGTGTAATTACAGAGTCACTTTCAGGTAAATTAATTTTGTTAAGGACATCAACCATATTTGCACTAGGCATTATTTTCCTAATCATCCCTGCATAAGTTGTTAGTATTGCCAAATGCCCATCAACAAGTCTTTTTTTAGACCATTCTTCACGTATCTGTTCACTTGGGATTTTACGTCCAGAACGTAATAATTCTTCAATTGTTAATAGTAATCCATCAATTGGTTCTTGCTTCCTCAAAGACAATTTTAATATCTCCCATGGATTTGTTCGTAACATAGAATGATCTATGTTTGATAATATTATTGCAGAAAGTGCAACATCCTCTCTCCCATGCCTCTTCCATAGTCTTTTATTTAATTTTAATAATAAATTATGCTTTCCATTATTTTTGGTTATTAACCATGATGCTAATCGTCTAAGTAAACCATCTGGAGTACCTAGGTGAAAAGAATAGCCAGCAGAAGCACCTAACCTATCTGTACTCGACTTCATTATTAATGCGGGTATGCCTATTGGATATGCTTCACGAACAACCTTTGCTAGTTTTCTTGAAGAGTAATGGACACTATCATCCTGATTACCTAAGTATTCATCTAATAGAGAAAATTCTTTCATTTACGCTCATCTTTCCTAATAAGAATATTATCAAAAATATCTCCCATACGGTCTATTGAATCATATAGTCTAATTCTAAACTCATCCTTTATAGTTCTATGAATTACTTCTTCTAATTGCCTATCCATACTTCTAGTAATTGCTCTATGTTCGGAATCATCTATTGAAAATATCTTTCTGAGATATGCAATTTGCATTAATTCATCGTCAGATCTATCTGTATGAATTAACATAGCTTCCAAAACTTGCCCATAAATTCTTCTTTGCTCTTCTTCATTTAGAGACTTACCTGGTTTTAAGGGATTATTTTCTACAATTGAATCATAAATCATTTTTGGTTCATCATCATCCAATTTTAAGGAATATGCTAATTTCATAAGTAACCTTTTCTCACCATTACTTAATTGTCCATCTCGCAATGCCAAAGAAGCGGCTCCTCTAAAAACAGCCCTTCTGTCAAAAACTGATTCATCCATGCCACTCGATGCAAGCCAACCAATTTAATGCCTCGGCCAAATAATGATATTTTACTATAATTATCTTTCTAATAGTCGGAGCATTCATGAAGTAAGCACTTCTCCCATATATTGCTTTTAAGCCACACTCGAGGATGCCCTGCGTCCATTCACCCAAATGCCGAATAGGCAAAACAGGAACCGAGTTTCTAGGGTGTGGATTATAAAAAAGGAGAATTAAATAATGTCAAATGAAGGAAAATATGTCATACACGCATCTATTCGAACAGATGGAACAGTTGCTAGAAAAGACGTCATAGGAGCAATTTTCGGTCAAACCGAAGGCTTACTTGGCGATCAATTGCAATTGAGAAAATTACAAAGAACAGGCCGAATAGGCCATGTAGATGTTGTGTTACATCAAAATAAAGGAAAAGTACAAGGAGAAATAATGGTAACATCGTCTTTAGATCAAGTTAGCACTGCTGTTATAGGGGCAGCTTTAGAAACCATAGAAAGAATCGGGCCATGCAAATCGTCAATAAAAGTAAAACAGATTGAAAATATACGCTCTGCAAAGAGAGACCATGTCATAGATCGTGCTAAAGAATTACTAGTTACCTTAGTTAATTCAGGTACAGATGAATCTAAGAATATATTAGAGGAAGTTAGATCAGTCCTCACTCTAGATACTGAAATCGAAATTTCAGGAATGACGGCTGGACCAAACGTTGAGAATAGTGAAGCAATAATTATTGTAGAAGGTAGAAATGATGTTAGAAATCTATTAAAATACGGGATCAAGAATGCCATTGCTACAATGGGTTCTGGAATAAATCCAGAATTAATAACTCTTGCAAGTAATAAAAAAATTGTTACCGCGTTTTTAGATGGAGATAGAGGTGGAAAATTACTCTTGATGGAATTAAGTGGAAAATTAGGTAAAAGTCTGAGCCACGTCTCAATAGCACCTCAAAGCAGAGAAGTCGAACATCTAGAAGGAAAAGTGATAACAAAATGCCTAAATCAAAAAGAAGTAGCCTCCAAAGCAGTCGCTAGGATTCAAATTGAAATTCAGAAAGATGATGATGATACAGTTGGTACTGGAAGTGAATTATTAGAGGCACCAGAACATGTTAAAGAATGGGCCAATCTTTTAGAAGGATTACCAAGAAATAATGCAATAATAATTCTTGAAGATGGCTCAAATACTGATCCAATTGGAGCTAGTAATTTGAAAGAGTCCCTTGAAGAAACTAAAGGCGCACTAGGACTTGTATTCGCAGGAAAAATAAATGATAAAATATTTGATTATGCTTCTGGAGCAGGTATTGAAAATGTACTTGGAAACTCAAGAGGAAAAGTATCTAGAAAACAAGATGTACAGGCTTTTTCACCTGATGATTTTTGAATATCATAATTAATTTACTTGCAATTAGTCTCATAATGACTAATTGCAAATAAGTTAAAAATCACCATATAACATACAAAAGTAATAGAAGCCATCAAAAGTCTTCTATGTTCGCTTAGGGTAATGGAATCTTCTACCATGGCTGTGGTAACGGTTTATGCAATACTAATTATTGCATTTTCAGCACTTTGGTTGAAACATAAAAGTATGATGAAGAAAAGCCAAAAATTTCATACTAGACTAGGATCACTACAAGGTAACTTAAATGATGCTTCAAGCTCCTTAGAGTTACTATCCCGAGGGGTTAATACTATTCTTTCTGATACACCTGAAGTACATGGATTGCTAGATGTACACAAGTCATTGGAAAATGCAGAAAAATTATTATTAAATCAAAGCTTCTTAATAAGTTCTAGCGAATCTTGTGCCATTGCAACCCACGCTACTAGATCAATTTTAAGCCATTATCCGGGAATTGATGTGGATGGAAAAATAGACGTAGTTCCAGGGCTTTTGCCACTGACCAAAAGGCTAGACTCAATTTTGACAGAGTCCAACATGAGGGCAGAAGATATAGAGTTGAATGGACACGAACAGCGAAGAATTGGTGAACTTTTTCATGCTATGGGTAAAATTGATAGAGCGTCAGATTGCTATAAAATGGCACATGAATTAACCCCTGAAGATATTAAACCTCTGAGGTCTTTAGCAAATATACAACGAGAAAAAGGAGACTTTGACTCTCTTGATATTAGTTTAGAAAGATTATTGGCAGTTAATCCAGATGACACTGACGTACTGCAAGAACAGATTTTATTATTACTTGGATCAGATTCAGATCGAATCAAAAGAAACCAAAAAAGACTAGAGGGATTGGGTGTGGATAGTTTACAAGAATCTGAGAATGTCAACGAATTATCTAATATAATGGTGAGAGCAAATAGAGCAGGATCAAATTCATATCATGATAAATCCCAAAACTCAGATGACTTAGTTCATAAAGCAACTAAATTATTACTTCTTGGTGAAATTAATACGGCCTTAGAATATGTCGATAAAGCATTATCATTAGATAATAAGAATGGAAAAGGATGGCTTTTACATTCAAGAATATTGGCCACTAATCCTAATAAAATAAAAGAAGCCCTTAATAGTATTAAGAAAGCAAAGGGGTTAGGTGAATTCGGCATAATAGTTGAAGCAGAAATATTGGAAAATAATGGTAAATCACAACCTGCCATAGAGGTACTAGAAGAATTCTTAGTACAGAATCCCGAAAATCCAGAAGTTAGGGCAAAACTTAGCCTTTTACTTCTTAGATCAGGAACATTTGAATGGGCTAAGAAGGTGATAGAAGATGCACCTGCTGAATCATGGGATCATGAAGCATTGCATGTCATGAAAGGCCGTCTGTATCTTTTCGAAGTAGATGAGTATAGGGACAATACTGGTAATTATGATCAGATGCTTCTTTTAGAATCAATTTCATCCTTTGACTCGGCAATTGAATATAATCGTGAATCTGGACTAGCATGGTTAGGAAGATCAAGAGCTTTAAGATATCAAGGAGCATATAATGAAGCAGAAATAGCATTAGTTAGGGCCCGGCGTTTAATACCAAAACATCCATCAATATCGTTAGAGGAAGCGCAGTTAGCTTTAGATTTAGGTAACTTAGATCAAGCAAATGCTATGATTTCTGAAGCATCTACTTTATTGAATAACAACCCTTCTATTTCATTTATTAAAGGCCTTATAGCAGCAAAGAAAGGACATTTAGCAGAGGCTCAAGGATTTTTTACAAGAACTCTAGAGATGGACGAAAATCATGTTAGAGCAAGATTGAATAGATGTTCTGCCGCATTACTTAGAGAAGAACTAAGTTTAGCACTTGATGATGCAAACCTTTTGGTTGAAACTAGACCTTCTTTGGATTTAGCCAAATTGAGAAGATCTGAGATTTTGATGAATCTTGGAGATTGGCCAGAGGCGGAATCTGAACTCAGATTATTGTTGAAGAAAAATCCAGAATATACCATGGCATTAGTTCATTTAGGAACTTGTATGAATGCAATGGGTAGGGCTGAACAAGCTGAAAAACCTTTGAATAAAGCTATAAATATAGATCCTCAATTGTCCGAAGCATGGTATCAGAGAGGGTTATTATATGTTGATTTTGCTAGATTAGAAGAAGCATTTTCCGATTTTGAAAGTGCTGTCAGATGTAATCCCAGACATTTAGATGCTAATCTAAGAATGGCTGCTATATTGCACGAAGGAGAATATCCAGAAAAAGCCGTTTCTGCATGGAGGGCGGTTTTAGATATTGACCCTGAACACCGATTAGCTAGAAGAAGATTAGAAGAATCAAGAGAAAAGGCTGTAACAAAGAATTCTAATTATATTACAAAGCATTAATTCTTCATGTGCTTTGGGTTGGATATGAAAGGGCCATCAGGGATAGAGCCAGGCGATGCAGCACCAGATTTTAATTTAAAAAATGCAAATTTTACCAAAAATGGAGACAACGTCTCTCTCTCTGATGTTATGTCCAAAAATGGCGTTATAATTTTATTTACTTGTAATCACTGTCCGTATGTAGTCGGGTCAGAATCAAGAATAGAAATGATGTCCATCAAAGCGGAAAAGAGTAATATTGGATTCGTTGGAATTAATTCCAACGATCCAATAAATTATACTACCGATTCCTGGGAAAATATGGTTAAGAGAGCCAAGAATGGAATGTCGTATGCATATCTTGTTGATGATACACAAGAAGTTGCTGTAGAATATGGTGCTGAGAGAACTCCAGAATTTTTCTTAATAAATTCATCTGGGATTGTTGTTTATCGGGGAAGACTTGACGATTCACCACGAGACCCTTCTCACGCAACAACTTCAGAATTATCAGATGCGATTGATTCTGTGCTATTAGGAAACGATATTTCACAATCTAGAACAGAAAGTATAGGTTGTTCGATTAAATGGAAATTATAAATTTTTAGTACTGCTCTAATACTAATTCTGTTTGTGTAGAACTTATATCACCGGGTGCAGCCATCCACATTTTGTCTAACATATTTCTTAATCCTGCTGTATCATCAACATGTACTATTACTATTAAATCTGCATCGCCACTTATCTCATAAACCGATTCAACTCCATTCCATCCCGCAAATTCTCCTGCTAAAGATCCAATTTCAGTACCTGCTCCTATTTTCATACGTATAAGTGCAGACAAACCTATGCCAGCCTCTCTAACAGTATATCCTCTAATTACACCCTCTTCTTCCAACTTACGCATCCTAGTTCTAACTGTTCTTTCTGTAACTCCAACTGCTTTTGCAATATCTACATAAGGGGCCCTTCCATTGTCTCTAAGTACTGATAGTATCCCTCTATCCAAAGAATCAATATTTAACATATTTTATACCGGAAAGTGCATCTTATTTGTACTTTTACAACTTTATATACATTTTTTTAATATTATATTTCCGGATTATGGTTAATCAATCTTCAATTTTTAAAAAGTTGTATTAAAATGGGATGCCATGTACAGAGGGGTTATGAAATCAGATAAGGCGACAGCCGACCTCCGAGTTCAAGAATATCTAGATGATATATCTCAGTTAGATATTTGCCGTGAATATTCTCAATGGTACAATGTAGACGTATCCTCATTACTTTCCAATACAAATATACTAGGTCACGAAATAGACTATGACTCCGGGACTTCTCTTATATTCTTAGATCGAAGCGTGATGCTTTGTTGCCCCCAATCAGGTAAAATCCATCATTATCCAAAACACTTACTACACTGTTTTATTGATGATAAGAGAGGAAAATGTCATGATAGTGATGGCACTATTTTTAGAGCAGAATTATTTTCTATATCCCCTACAAATGAACAGCTTTGTTGGGAAAAGTGTTGTGTTTCTGAAATTGATGTCCCTCAAATACAATATAAAGTTGCAAAATGGATTGGTTGGCTAAATTCATAATTTTAATCCCGTTACATTGACAAACAAAATCCGTTTCGTCATACTATGGGAATGCCCATAAGCAACTTACATGGTAGGATGATTCTTGATTCAAGAGGTAATCCAACGATTGAAGTTGAATGTTATGCAAGTATAGATATTCCATCTAGAGCAACAGTTCCATCTGGGGCATCAACAGGAAGTTACGAAGCTGTAGAATTACGTGACAACAGTAATCAATGGGGGGGTAAAGGCGTAGATTTAGCCATTAGTAATATTAATGGTAAAATAAAAGATGCATTATTGGGAGTAGATGTTTCAGAACAAGGAAAAATTGATTCATTGATGATAGATTTAGATGACACCCCAAATAAATCAATATTAGGTGCAAATGCAATTCTTGGAGTATCAATGGCATGTTTACGTGCTGCTGCTGGCGTCGGATATCCTCTGTGGTCATATATAGCGACGAATGAAGAAAATTGTGCTTTACCAGTCCCATTGATGAATATATTGAATGGTGGGGCACATGCAAACTCTAATGTTGATATTCAGGAATTCATGATAGTCCCTCATGGTTTTGACGATTTCAAAGAAGCCTTACGTGCCGGTGTTGAAATATATCACATGTTAAAATCAGTTTTAAGAGAAAATGATTTACTAGGAGGAGTAGGGGACGAAGGTGGGTTTGCTCCAAATTTGCCATGTAATGAAGAAGGACTAATTTATGTAGTACAGGCAATAAAAAAAGCAGGTTATGAACCAGGTAAGCAGGTATCAATAGCATTAGATGTTGCAGCTCAGGAATTTTATGATGGGAATCAATACCTAATTGATGGCAAATTAATCTCTGGATCAGAATTAGCAGATATTTATTCTTATTGGATTCAATCATATCCTATAGTATCCATAGAAGATCCATTTGGAGAAGATGATTGGCATTCCTGGATTGAATTTACTAAAAAGGAAGGGCACAGGGTGCAAATAGTAGGAGATGATTTGTATGTTACAAACCCAGAGCGATTTGCAAAAGGAATCGAGAATTCGGCATCAAACGCCATACTAATAAAATTAAATCAAATAGGAACATTTACAGAGACTATGAAAGTTATTAAAATGGCAAAAGAAGCAGGTTTTGCCACCATAATAAGCCACCGTTCTGGGGAAACTAGTGATGATATTATTTCTGATATTGCAGTTGGTACAAATGCCGGGCAGATAAAAACCGGGGCTCCTGCTAGAAGTGATAGAACATCTAAATATAATCAGCTACTTAGAATCTATGAAGTCTGTAACAAGTACACAGATCTATTCTAATGACTTAAGTAATAGTGGCAGTACAATAGATGCATCTGATTCAATCATAAATCGTGGAGTATCAACATCTAATTTCCCCCAACTTATTTTTTCATTAGGAGGCGCGCCCGAATATCCTCCATATGATGACTTAGATTCGCTAATCTGTCCAAACCATTTCCAACGATTTATTTTTAAGCCCACATCTTGCTCTAGCATTGGTACAACACAAATGGCAAAATCGCCTGCAATTCCTCCTCCGACTTGTAATATTCCTGTGGGGGAATCATCTTCTCTGTACCAATCCGCAAGAGATTGCATAGCATAAAGTCCACCTTTAACAATATCTGGACTTTTTAGTGTGCAATCCAAGACTCTCGCAGCAAGTATATTTCCTAAAGTTGAATCTTCCCAGCCTGGGACAAATAATGGAAGATTAGCATCCGCAGCGGCCATCAACCATGAATTATTAGGATCAGCATCAAATTCTATTCCACTATGCAATAAAATGTCATAAAGATATTCATGCGGAAATCTTCTATCTCCAGCCGCTTCAGCATTTTTCCATAAAGGTAGTAAAAACTTCTCAATTTTCCTAACTGCCTCTTCTTCCGGTATTGCTACATCAGTTACTCGATTCATCCCTCTGTCCCTAAGTTCAGCATCATTTTCTGCGGTCATCTCTCTCCAATTTGGAATTTTCTCATAACTAGAATGGGCAACTAAATTGAATAAATCTTCTTCTAGGTTGGCGCCTGTACAACATATGGCATGAACTTTTTGAGATTTTATTACAGGGGCCAATGTTCGTCCTATTTCAGCTGTAGACATGGCACCGGCTAAAGTAACAATTAACCTTCCTTTATTCCCAATAAAGCCTCTTAGGGATTCTGCACATTCTGCTAAAACTCCGGCATTAAAATGTCTGTAATTATCTTCTATAAATTCTCTAATTGACATAAAAACACCCTATTGTAAAAACCTTCTAAAAGAATCTTCCCTAATCAATTTCAATCCATTTATTGATTTAGAAAGCAATAATTTTAATTCATCTACTATCAACTGTGGGTCATTTTTTCCACAGGTAAAAACATCTATTGCTAGAATGCCAATTTCAGAATAACAATGAGCAGTAATATGACTTTCATCAACTAAAACTACAGCTGCAAAACCTGGTGGGCTTTTTGTTCCATCAAACTCTTCTACATGGGCGTGGACTTCTCTAACTCCTCCTTTTTTAACGCATTTTTTAAGGTTTTTTAACATCCATTTCCCATCTTCTTTAACAGGTGATGTATAGTTTACATAATCCAAAAAAATATGGAGGCCTCTACCATGTTTCCCGTTCATTGCCATCAATCCAATAATTTACAGTAAATATAATTTTAGATAAAATGTTAATAATATCCATCAAATTTTTTTATTTGATAAGCCATTTTTTCAATCTTATTAAACCCTCATTAATTATTTCTTCATCTGAAGCATAAGAAATTCTAACAAATCCCTCTCCTCCGGTTATCAATGAAGCTGGAATTAATTGAACACCAGCTTCGAGGGCCCCGTTTGCAAATTCAATATCAGACATACCCGTTCCAGTTACATCTACAAATACATAAAATGCTCCTTCTGGCTCAGTAATTCTTAGTCCAGGTATTTGAGAAAGACCTTCTACCATGATTTTTCTTCTTTTCAGATATTCCTTATTGAATTTTTCAACATCTTTATCACACTTTAATGCAACTTTAGCTGCATCCATTAAGAATGTTGGAACATGAGATGCAGAATTAGCTTGGCTCTTAGCCGCAGCTTTCATTGCATCAGGAGGGCCAGCTAGAAATCCAAGTCGCATACCAGTCATAGCCCAAGATTTAGACCATCCATTAACGACAATTGTACGCTCCATGCCCCCTGGTAATGATGCAGGTGAAACGTGAGGATAATCTACCCAAACCAATCTCGCATATATTTCATCTGAAACAATCCATAAATCATTTTCTTTAGCAATATTTACTATTTCTTGTATTTCATATGGAGTAAAAACCGCCCCTGTTGGGTTACAGGGGGAATTTAATAAAATCATTTTAGTTTTTTCAGTTATTGCGTTTTTTATTGCCGATAGGTCGGGATGAAAATTATCTTTTCTTACTGGTACATGTACGGGAACCGCCTCAATAATTTTTAACATTGGTTCATATGAAGCCCAAGATGGAGCTAGAAGAATTACTTCATCTCCCGGCATTGTTGTGATTAAGAAAGAATACAATAGCCCTTGTTTAGCCCCAGGTGTAATTATTATGTCTTCAGGAGAATACTTTATTCCATGCTTTTCATTCAGGTAACTTGAAACTTCGCTACATAATTCTAATGATCCAGCACCTCTTGTGTACTTTGTTTTACCATCTTTTAAACCTTGAATTGCCGCATCAATAACTTCATTCGGAGTATCAAATCCTGGTTCACCCACAGTCCATCTAATTACGTCATTACCGGGTGGTTGAAGATAGGGTGCGAACCCAACTCCGAGCCCGTCATACCTCTCAGATACTCTTGGCACGTGAATGTCCGAGAGTTGAACGTACATGATAGTATGTAAGAAAATTTATTTTTAAAAATAAATTTTCGACGAACAATATTCAAAGAGACCGTGCCGCCCGCTCAGGTCAAGCACGGATGGCAGAGTAGCTATGCAAGGGATTGCAGATCCCTGGACCTGGGTGCAAATCCCGGTCCGTGCTCCAAAAATAAACTAATTAATTTATTTAAGGACGCCATTCCATATCATAATGAAAACCTATCCCTTCTATTTCAAAAATATCTGATACAATTTTAAATCCACATCTTTCATACATAGGTACAGCCTTAATTCTCGCATTACACCAGATACCTGCATTCTCTTTAGAAACTTCATTTTGCAAATTTTTCACAATATCTGACCCAATCCCCATATTTCTAAATTCAGACTCAACTGCCATTCCTCTAATTCTATATTCACATCCGTTTTTAATGTCCAATTGTAAAGTTACACATCCAACTATTTTTTTATCAATATACACACATAAATATCTGGTTTGTTCATCATCATCCACTCCTGGATAATACTCGCTTCCTTTTGGTAAACCCACTCTTAATACTTTATATCTTAAATCTAAATGTTCTCTATCAATAGTTTTTGACCACCTTAGAACACGCTTCATGTCCTTCCGCACGCAACCACCAAAATTAATTCATCTTATGTCGGCGCTTTGAAATGATAATTATGCTTGGTACGCCCATGAATGAGGCAAGCGCACCAGATTGGAAAATTCTAGGGGCTCTAGGCACAATCCTTTTGTTTGATACTATCTTTTTCAAAATTTCATTTTCAGGTCCATGGGATTCTGAATCATTTACACTTGGAATTATTGGTTTATCAGGGCTATCTCTAATTTATATTTCATGGTATAGGCTCAATTTTAAAATGAAGGGATTAATACCATGGATGGATAATTGGAAAAATCCAAAAAAAACTGCTAAATACGTAATATTAATAGGTATAATAACAATTTTTGCTGCATGGTTGACAGGAAATAAAATAGAACAATTACCAGACCCATCAGGATTAATATTGGCGTTAATTGGTTGTTTAATGATTCTTAATGGAACCTATGTGTTACTAAGCTTAGGAATTCTTAAAGAAAATTAAATTATCTCTTTCCAGGCTTCCAAAATTGTAGAGGTAAAGCAGTATTACCCTTCATTGCCCTGAAAGCTAAATGATCCGCTCTCTCATTCCATCTGTGCCCTCTATGTGCACGAACATGTTCACATTTAATTTCTTTAATATGTCTTACTTCCTGCCATAATTTCTGAACCGTAGATGCTAAGTCACGGTTCGCTTTAGCTTTCCATGTTCCATTTGCAATATTCATTGCATACTGAGAATCTCCTCTTATTACTGCAGGTCTTTCAGTTCCTTCCAATAACAACCATCGAAGTGCTAGGGCAATAGCACTTAATTCTGCAGTGTTATTAGACCCTACTTCTGCTCCTAGAAAAATTTTAGATGTTGAATGTGTTTCTACTTTCCCACTTTCTTCATAAATTAAATCTCCATGGCCTCTACCTAAACCACTATCACCTTCTATTACACAAAAACCCCATCCAGCAGGAGTTTCTGATGTTACATTTCTATTTTCTTCACATGAACCATCAACATAGAGATATATGGCATTTAAAGCCATACATTATTCTCCAAGTAATTCTTCATATTTTTCAGAATCAAGAAGGTCTTCTAGTTGTGTTTCATCTCCAATTGTCATTTTACAAATCCAACCATCTCCGTATGGATCAGTATTGATAGTTTCAGGCGCATCTTCCAATAATTCATTTATCTGAGTTACAGTACCTGATATTGGGGCATATATCTCGCTAACAGATTTTACTGATTCTACACTTCCATATGATTCCATTGAATTAACGTTGGCATTTATTTCTGGTAATTCTACCCACACAACATCCGTAAGAGCATTTTGTGCAAAATCAGTAATTCCTACTGTGATTTCGTTTCCCTCAATTCTAATCCATTCATGTTCAGCAGTATATTTCAATTCACTCGGTATGTCGCTCATAGCACCAACTCTCTGATTCGAGGTAGAGATATAGGAAGTCAAGTTTTCGCTTGTATTCTATTCTTCCTCATGTTTACTTTCAAGATGGCCAATTTCCATTTTAGCCCATGATGAACCCAAATTGGCCACATCTGCTTCAAGATACTCTTTTTCTAGTCTATCAAGCATTTCTGAATCTACTTCTTTACTAAACCACCCATTTAAGATATCAGTATATTTTAAAATTACTAATAATAAACACAACAACCCTGTTAATACAATTAATAAAATTACTAAAAGATAATTATTACAAAGACCATTTGTACACTCCTTTACAATTAAATCATCGTTAATAAAAACAATAGAAATTAAAAAAATCAGAGGCAAAATTACTCCCAACAGAAGTCTTTCAAGTCTCCCCGCGGGCGAATCCATGTGTTTCCTGTAGAGGAGGTATCTAATCAATTAAATTGATTTTATTAAAGGTTAAAAACATTAACTGTATGTTAATATATTTCTTTTATTAATTTATGAATTTTATATGGAAGCAATGCTCTATTAACCGGAGTCACTTCTAAAATCCTACCATCATCACGTCTTCTAATATCTTGTAATAATGGATGTCTACTTTTTTTGTGCAGAGTAAGTAATGTGGGCATATCATATTCTAGGGCAGTTCTTACAGCTGCAACAAAACCTTCACTTTCAACTGAAAATTTTCCTACCTCATCTATCACTAATATTTCACAATTACCAATACTGTCCAAAATAGCGGGAACTGCTACTCTATCAAGCTCTAATGGGTCAATGCCAAATCCTAAAATTCTTAACCTGGAATCTATATTCCTATGGGCCATAATGCCCTTTTCTCCAGTTTGAATGTTGACGCAAGCATAACCTACTCTTTCTCCATTTTCAATTATTGGTTCAGTTTTTATGCCACCAATTATCTTATCAGCCGAAAATCCACTCCTAGTTGCTGCATTACCGTTTTTTCTTTCATCAATGATCATGTTGATTACTTTTTCAAGAACGGCAGATTTACCGGATCTAGGTAAACCAGTAATTCCAATTTTCGGATTTATTCCTATAATATCACCTCGATTGTCGCCTTAGTAGGAAACACAACGCGATGCGCACATACTGCAAAGGTATTAATCAGTTTCATTAAAATTCTATAAAAACATACATAGACCGGAATTAAAAATCAGTACTTAGGAAGTTAAATATCGCTCTTATTACCTTTAAACGATAAAGAGGAGACAATTTTTGGAGTAGGAAATGGCAATCCAGCAATTTCATAATTGTTCACATTATTGTTAGCCGACCATACCTTTGACCAGACATTCAAGGAATCCGAATTTAAATGCTCAACGATTGTGTTCAACCCTTCTTCTAAAGTACCAAATTGTTCTTTTAATATCTGGCAAGTGTCTGTAGGTATTTGTAAGTAATTTACAGAATTTCCTAATACACAATTTTTCGATATGACACTCCATAATAATCTTCTTTTTGAGCTAGAATTAGCTACCGCCTGACAAGCTATTCTTTGAATTCCTTCAGTCTTCATTTCTCCCTTCCATGATGCTTGATATCTTTTTATCGAATCTTTTTCTAAATTTTTATTAAATGCTGGGTGGTCAATTATTACCTTGTCTCCAACTAGTGCAAAATGATTCCCTCTAATCAAAGGAATACCCTTTGTTCCTAAATCCCAATTGGAAATATTATTATTATTACTCAGGGCTACTTCCCCTACTCTAACTCTAATATTTTCTCCACTTTGATTTAACCAACAATCTACTTCACAAAGCCTAGGTTGATCAGCAAGATTATTTATTGCTTTTAATGCATGATTTCTTTCATAAGGGTCTCTCGGCATCCTCGGTACTGCCCATGATGCATCTGTCCAAGTTGACCATGGCCCTCTCTCTAATTCTAAGAAAGGTGCCTTTGAACTAAGGCCGTCTTTACTTGAAATGTCGCCATTTTCCAATGGACCAAAACTTGTCAAAACTTCTGTTTTCCCTCCGACTATTACTCCGATAACTAAAACCCCTTGGGGAGCTCCTGGGAATATTTTCTGATTATCAGAAAAAGACCATGCTGTCTCCCATTGGTTATTGGAAACTAGAATCTTCCTTAATGGTATACTACTTTTCTCTCTCAATAGGGAATCCGGCACTACCATTGTAACCCTGCCATCTTTTTTTACTATCTGTAATGCACGTTCTACGTATAGGCGATAAAGATTGACATTTCCCCTTAAGGCAGAAAATCTTAATTTCCCATCATTTCCAGAAACGCCCTTTAACTCATCAGACATTTCCTTTCTTAATTCACTACCATTTTCTTCATTTCGAAATTTATCTTTGATTCTTAGCCAAGGTGGTTTTGATATCAATAGTATTGGCTTTTCATTCCAAGGCCATTCCCCTCTCAGTAAATCATCATAAAGGACATTATTTTCTAAAATCATTTCGGCCTCAGATCTACTAATTTGACCTTCTGTTTCTTTGATTGGGTTTACTAAACCAAGTTTTAGTAATGTAATCAATAAGCGTCTTCTAGTGGCACGGACGGCGACCTCTGAAGCATCAAGTAACTGTAAACCTTCTAAAAGCCTAAGCGTGTCTTCTTTTCTTTGTTTTAATTTCAAATCTTCGCATCTTTCCGCATGTATTCGAAACATCCTCTCAGGGATAATTCCTGCACCTACTGCCGGATCTGCGAAAGGAATTGGAATACCAGTTATTGTTTGATGCTCTAGATTTTCATATACTTCCGAAGAATAATCAGATTCTTTCCTGACCTCATCATTAATTTGTTGAGCATACGCCCTAAATCCAGGAGGCAATGCTGATAAAGAAATCGTTGCTAAAGGCTCCTTTTTCTTTAAATTATTAGTATTTTTAAACTCGTCTGTTAAGATTATATCTACAAACTTTGCAGGCATTGTGTAAACTCCTTTTACGGACCTTCCATCTTCTTCTGCTTCATATCTTGAAATTAGTTGATCCAGCACGGCTCCTGGATTAGATAATAATCCTGCAGGAAGAGTAGGCCAATTGTTAGGGAGTGTTGATGCTATTGGTACATTGCTAACTACAGATTCTTCCCAGGAATCCGACCAAATATCTATTTGTAATTCTCTTTTTTGACATTCACAGTCTAGTCTTGCAAACCATCCAGCAGCCTCATTCACCATAATTGACAAATTCACAAAGAAGAATTTGTTTTTGAAGGATTGTATAAAATAAAGAATCAATTTTCAAGACCAAATATATCTTGAGCAATCTCAACAATCATTTTTTTCTGAAGTAAAATCGAAACTGCTTCATCTATTTCATCTTCTTTAATTGATAGAGGGATAAATTTTTTTACTAACTCTTCAAAGTGAATAACTCCTTCTCCGGAAACTTTCTCACTTTCCATCAGAGTCATTATGTGTTCAGCAACTATGGCTAATAGCGGATCATCATCAAAACCCAAAGATCCAAAATCAACTATTGCCTCAGTATCTTTTTGTTCGAGAACTTCTTTTTGTCTTTCAACAGTGTCAGAATTTCCATAAACATCAAATAAATTTCTTTGATTGGGATCAGTGTAGCTTATTCCTTCAGTAACTTCACGTTGTCTTTTCAACCTTTTAACTAGAGTTTCAATACGGTGTAACCTTTGTTCTAATCGCAATCTTTCACGACCTAAATGACTCTCAACTAATTCTAATTCTTCTAGTGCTCTCTTATTTAGCCAACTTGATAAGTCCCAATTAGGATCCAATCTTAACATAGTTTCCCAGAGTTGTGCCACAGAATCAGGTAGGGCCTTTACGTCAATTCGAGGAGTCTCTTTTTCATCCCGCGACTCCCTCTCCATGTCTACCCATCTTCCACGACCGTCTATCAATTATCGCATTCTATTTTTTAGCAAATTTAAGAGTTGCATTGATGAATGATGTAGGCTGGCCTCTGCATATGTCCGAGTATCGTCTGACCGTTCTCCCGGGAGATGGTTCTGGAAAAGAAGTCACTAGGGAGGCTCAAAAAGTATTGGAAGTCTTTCAGAATTTTAGCCCTCTGTCATTCGATATAACTGAGATTCCATGCGGTGGCGAGTATTATCTTGAAACGGGTCTAGAATGGCCAATAGGTTCTTTTGAACATTGTAGAGATAATTCAGATGCAATTTTACTTGGTGCAATAGGATGGCCAGGTGCACAACTTCCTAATGGCGATAATGCCGGGGGCCAGGTAATCTTAGGTTTACGCTCGGGCTTAGATTTGTATGCAAATGTCCGTCCTGTCAAGTTATACGAAGGAGTATTACACAAAATTCATGGTAAACACAAAGAAGTATGGGATTCAAAGATAGTTAATATAGTTCTAATAAGAGAAAACACCGAAGGCCTATATCATGCATTATTGAGACGTTCAGCATTAGCTGCGTCTGGAAGTGAAAAAGATGAACCACTCGTTATTGAAAAGTTTCCTGGCCTAGACGGAGAAGTTGCATGGGATGTAAGACCAATTTCTAGAACTGGTAGCCATAGGGTGATTAATTTTGCATTTGATTTGGCAAACAGACGTGGAGAAAAATTAGGAGAAAATCAAAAGGTAACCTGCGTAGATAAAAGTAATGTTACTAGAGGTTGTAGACTATTTAGACAAATATTTAGGGAAATTTCCTCAGAATACCCTCATTTAGAAACTCATGAGGCATATATTGACGCATTTACAATGTGGCTAATTCGAAGTCCTGAAGACCTTGATGTAGTAGTCCTTCCAAACATGTTTGGAGATATCGCTACAGATTTAGCTTCAGTCCTTCAAGGAGGATTAGGAATGGCTGCTAGTGCAAATATTGGCGATAATCACATGTTGTTTGAACCAGTCCATGGATCTTCTCCATTACACGCTGGAAAGAATATAGTTAATCCTATTGCCACAATTTCTTCTGTTCAATTAATGTTTGATAATCTAGGTGCCAGGCATCAAGATCAAAATGCAACTTTGTGCGCCGATATTCTTGATAGAGCAATCGCCGAGCATCTTTCTGAAGGCGGCCCGGTAACTTATGATCTTGGAGGAAATGCATCAACGTCTGACGTAGGGTCTGCAATTGCTAAACGCTGTGAAAAAATACTCAAAGAAACATTTGATAATTAATCAATATATATGTATACTGAATAAATATTAATCCATGTCACTTGCTATTTTTCTGACAACATATGGTATTAAACCAATCATAAATAACATCAAAGCTATCCCGCCAATTGCAGCCATAAAGATGCCTAATCCTTCACTTGTATCCATAGCAATATACCCAATTATCATTATTAATAGAATTCCACCGAGTACAGAGATTGTTTCGATTATCATCTCACCAGAGGCCTTCCAACTTCCGATATATCCCATTCTTAATCCATCAGTTCTACCATCGGCTAATGCCATAGAAACTGGGTAAACAAGAATTTGTATAGTTCCCATAATTGAAATAAATAGGGCAAGTCCAATGAAGAGCCCACTTAAGATTGTAATGCCAATTTCCGATGCAAGAAAATATAAAATTAGATTAGAAATTGCAATAAGTAATATTCCGGGAATCCAAATCAAAACCGTTACTAAGCCATACTTCATTGTACTCAAACCAGCAGAAAAATCCAAACCCCCTGTCTTTACTGGGCTAGGAGCATGGTCAACTAATATTGGACTACTCTGTGGTTCTGGAGTCATATTTTCATTTTCAAATACTAAATTATTATCTGCATTCTCTTCTTCCATACAAGGTTACCACACTTATTTATTTATATATGTTTCTTTTAAAAAAAATATTTCTTAAAGCCAAAATGGTGTTTGGCCCCTAGTCAATAATTAAAAGTTTAGGGCACCCTAAACTTTTAATTATCCTCTTATTTCCGGAGGCACATGGATGCACGCCCCGAACGTCAAATGTTAAACTTTAAAGATTGGTCAACTGTGAACAAAGCAATTCTTTTTACCGGATTAATAATCTCTTCATCTATATTATATCTAACATTTAATGTAAATTATGATGAATGTGATGATAAAAGCAATTGTCTTATTGTAGCATTTGAAGTCAAAGATACTTATTTAATATGGGATAAAAATCCTCAACATCTTGCAGATAAGCTTAGTGTATTATCTGGCATGGATGTTGAAATATATCCAGTCACAGACTCACGGGCTGCTATTGAAGCATTAGATAAAGGAAATGCTGATTTGGCATTTTTGGATGGAGCAGCTGCATGGTTATCTTGGGAAGTTTACGATCTTGATATTCTTGCTGCTGAGCAAAAAGCAGATGGCAGAATGTATTACAATGCAACGGCATGGGTCAAATCAGATTCAGATATGGCGGCCGCCTATTTTGATGACGATGAATCTACAGATCCATTTGCATTAATGGAGGGCAAAACATCTTGTCACACTGGTTGGTTGAAAAGTGCAGGGATGTTAATTCCAATGGGGTATCTGATTGGAAACGGATATGCTGAAGTTATTGGCGATCCAAATGAAATCGAGTCTTTGCTAGATACTGTTACTAACTTTTTCTCTGAAGACTCAAGTATTCCAGAAGGAGGGACACAATACTCGTCATACAAAGGGGCATTAAGGTGCCTTTCTGATGGTACTGGAGATGTTGCGCTTGCCAAAGATTCAGTAGTAAATTCTTATTGTACTGGGCCCGATGCTGAAAGTTGGTGCCTAGATGAAAATGAATACGTTATGCTCCCTGCTTTCGGAAAGGGACCCAGTCATGCTGCAGTCTACAATCCAGAATATATGGATTCGGTAAAAGTAATAGCAATTCAGAATGCTTTAGTTGCATTAAATGAAGATGATGAAGGAACTCAAATCCTTAAAAATCTATTAAATACAGATGGGATGATGATTACCGATGCACAAACTCATTTAGGAACTTATGGGGCTGCTGTTTCTAATATACCCGGTATTCAGCAATTTTTCTACTGAGGTAGAACCTTGAACCCATTTCAATTTTTTGCATAATTATTTTGATTTTGAATCATCAGTTCATTCTCTTTGAGAATGATGAATAACTTGTATGACCAGATGTATTAGATTCAGTAACTCTTTGCCCTAATGTACTTTTGAGGTTAGAAGATACCTACTAATTTCCACGGCCATCCGTTTATGTTATATTGTTTAATTTTAATGATTCTAACTTTTATGAATAAAAGAAAATTTGTGAATGATACTAAAGTACTCAGTTGATACAATAAAACAAAAATCTACAATCTTTTGATAAGTGATTAATCGACGTAGGTCTACTTAGGTGGTTGTAGTGAGAACAGGATCAAAAAATAAAACAAGCAATAGTGGGAAAAAACAAACACTATCGGCACTAATTTTAGTTTCAATAATGATATTTAGTACTCAAATGTACACATTTCAAAATTTTGATACCGATCAAAATCTTTCTGAGAGGGAAATATCGCCTAATAAAACAACCATTCAACAGTCATCAGAGAATTCTGATGAACCAAACGGTCAACAATCTCAATCACAGGAATTTAACCCATTCAATCACCCAATTTTTTCTAATCCCTCTTATCATGATCCAGCATCATACTATGGTAAAGTTTCTGATATATCTGCTCTAACTGCATTCCCTGGATATGAGTTTTATTTAGAAGAAACAAATACAGATGATCATGACAACGACGGAATAGATGATCTAAATGATTTAGACGATGATAATGACGGCTTGAACGATCTTATCGAAAGGTTTGACGGTTGTTTCGGGACCCATCCATTTGATCATGATAACGACGGCTTACAGGATGACGTTGATTGGGATGACGATAATGATGGGATATTAGAAGGCCCAATTGATTATACACAAGGAAACGATCCAAAAAATGTCTCATCCGATAGATATATTTCAAGCACTACTATTCATCCATGGACTGGATTAGAAGTTGGTACTGCCTACTTAGTAGACCAAAATCCATTTGATCATGATAATGATGGAGTTCCTGATGAAGATATTGATGGATCCGGAAAAGGTACTTATGACGAAGATGATGACAATGATGCGCGTTTAGATCAATTTACATGGCCATGTGATTTTGATGGTGACGGAATACAAGACTATTTTGATATAGATGATGATAATGATGGCCTCATCGACTTATGGGATGAACACCCATGGGATTCTGATAAAACCGGTAATATCACAACTTCTGGAGTCAGCTGGGAAGCAGCTGTACTTTGGGCGTCTAATCAACAACATGAGATATCTATGACTGCACTGGGTCTTTCAGTTTCGGAACTAGAAATAGAAGCAGGAGACACTGTCCGGTGGACAAACGACCACAGTGACGACCATCAGGTACTTGCTGGAGATGGATCTTTTGATAGTGGAACTATCGTACAAGGAGGAAGCTTCAGTCATACTTTTGACGGTGAAGGTGTTTGGACTTATTCTGATCCTTTGACCTTACTAGAAAGCTTTAGTGGCACAATAACTGTTAGAGGAGATTCTGGAAGGGCAATGCCAGATGTCTTTAATATAAACGCCGAAGTTTATGGTTCAGATACTTTTGATTTTGTTAAGAAAGAAAGTAGTATTTGGCATCCTCGCTTACAGGCCTTTTTTGAAATTGTGGATGGAGATCTTGACAATGACTCTCTCCCCAATTTTATTGATCCTGATAACGATAATGACGGTTTTCCTGATTCTTCAGACACCGATGATGATAATGACGGATTATTAGATATGTATGATGTAGATGATGATAATGACGGCATACCTGATACGTGTATCCAAGTTGATACAAATGGAGACGGTATAGGAGATTACCCTAATTCACAACCAATAGGCATACCTGGTATAGATTGTGAACTTGATTATGATAGAGATGCTGATGATGATATTTACAGGGCAATAGATTCTGATTATGATTTAGTATGGGATTGGAAAGATACTGATCTCGGGGCCGCCGTCCCTGCCGACAATCTACTAGGGAATCCAGGGGTAGATCCAAACGATTTACCTTATGATCTTGATAATGATGGAAAAGTAAATGAGGTCGACTCATTTATGAATTCTACAGATGATGAAGTACTAGCTTGGAACTGCCCTTCATTAGCAAATCCAAATCCACAATCTTCAGACGATAATTGTATTTTTATGCGGAAATCTTACACTGGTAATAATGATTGGGATGGCGATGGATTCAACAACTGGGTCGATGTAGATGATGATAACGATGGCGTTCTTGATTGGTTAGATATTGATGAAAATTGTGATTTAGACGATGATAATGATTTACACCTATTAAATGGTTCTAGATACAGAGATGATGGCCCTAATTCCATAGATACTGATATCGACGGAGATGGTATTGCAAATGATGAAGACTGGGATGATGATAACGATGGAATTTCTGATTTCTATGATCCTGATGATGGTAATTGCGGTGTTGTCGACAATGATGGTACTGACAATTTTAACGGTAATTCGTATTCTCATTCTGATGGAGATATAATAGATGGAAGTGAAGATTCAGCCCTCTACGCTGGAACCGGCACGCTCTTGTGGGATATGTTCTGGCATTTCAGCCCATTTGTTGGGGATACCCAAGGATTTATATTGCCATATAATGGATATGAAACTGGAACAGGTGCCGACTCATTAACAGTTACTCAACATGGGACAATTCCAGAAATATATTGGAATATAATGATGAAATGGAGCCCTTGGAATGGGAATAATTATTTCGACATTGATATGGATGGGGACTCATTAATCAATGGAATTGATGTTGATATGGATGGAGACGGACTTCCAGATTGGTGGGATCAAGATGAAGGTTCAGATGGAGTTCTTGATGTAAATGATCCTGCATTTGGTGGTTCTCTTGATGATGGGGAATGTGGACTTTCTTTATCTTTCTTAGTCAATCAGGCAACTGGTCCGGTAGCATGTGGACTTTCTTATGCATGGATGTATGGATTTCCTCTCTTAGGTGCAACACAGTCAAACGGCAATATCTACACTCTCCCTTATAGTAGTAGGCCGGATCCATTGCATGATGATGGGGAATATGATGGAAGTAATTCACAAGGTAATAATCAATGTTCAGATAAATGCTGGTGGTTCACTTTTGACCCAGGCAGTAATCCTACCCCTACTGCTGCTGTAACATATAATGATGTTAGAAATAATAGAGATTTGTATATAGCATATGTTGGATTAAATAAAGGGTTATTCCAGTGGACTGCGGATAGTAATGCTAACCTTTTCCCTGATGAAGTAGCTGATTTATTAAATGATGACGTAGATCCAGATAATGATTGCCCCGCGCCGATAGTAGGTAACTTAAATCCATCTTGTATGGCAAATGACACCGGTGATCTTGACGATGATTTTGATGGAGTATATGACCATTGGGATGTTGATGATGATAATGATGGTTTATGGGATTACTTTGAGGTAGATGTTGATGATGATTGGGATGATGATGATGAAACTAATGACGGCATTTATTATTTTATTGGAAGCAATTGTGAAGATAATGATGACGATGGATTAGATACTGACCCAGATAATGATGGCTGGTATCAGGCAGTATGGGACCAGGGTGTTTTAGGACAAGCTTTACTATTTCCAGAATATTACGATGTAGATAACGATAACGACGGTATTCCAGATGGAGAAGATCCAGACGATGATAATAATGGAATCTCCGATGCCGATCAGGAATTAATAGCGGAGTGTTTTTCAGGTGAAGAGCAAAGTGTTTGGGATCACGATAATGATGGAATACAAAACTGGGCAGATGATGACTGGGATGGCGATGGTATTCCTAATTCGATTGAATTAAACTCAACGAATGGCCTAATTTCTGCTTTTGATCATGACAATGATGGTTTACGCGATGATGTTGACGAAGATGATGACCAAGATGGTATGAAAGATGAAGATGAAGTTTTACTTTGGCCTACAAGGTTTGGTGCTGAATCTACAAACCCATGGGATCATGATGATTTCGGCAATGGATCAGCAATTGCAAACCCTCTTGATAATTTCACTGGCCCGGATTCAATTGATCAAGATGATGATGCTGATAATAGATCAGACAGTGATTTTGACCATATGGAAGAAGATTTTAATCCTGAGACATCAGATTGGGATTCAAATAATAATGGAATTTTAGATGCTGATGATAAAATCCCAAGTAGGATAACTTTGAACTCACCTTCAATTTTATGGCTTGATGCTTTTAATCCAGCTATTTTCTCAGGTCAAGTAAATCTTTTGGCCTCTAACGGTTCTTTCGTGCCAACGGCAAATATACCTGTTCAGATTCATATTGTTTGGACTAGAAATGGTACTACAGCCTTGGAGACAGTTGATGTTTTAACTGGTAATGATGGTAAATATGTAGTTGGACAATTTTTATTCCCAGAGGATATTTCTGTAGGACCTAATTCTACTTATTACGTATATGCTGAAGTTACTGAAATGTTCATACATGACAGCTCGGTTACCGAGCAAGTACCTGTAGAAGTAAGGGCAAATACTACTACTGGCTATAGTGCAGGAACGCAATTCCGTTCTGATGAGATGCCATTAAAAATTAGTCTAAAGACACATTATTCTGCTGATTATGATCGTGGAATTTTTGATAATAGAATTTCAAATGCACCTTTCTCTTTTACTGTCAGTGATAGTAAGAATTTATTTGGAAATGTCACTCATCCTACAGAATTTGATGGATATGGATATGGATATAGGGCCAGTAAAGATGGATGGGCCAATTTAAGATTCAATCAATCAAATGGGATAAACGGCGCTTGGGAACAAGTACAATACAATAGTGCATTGAATAATGGTGAAGGTACTTTACCTGGGGGATGGGAGGAGATACTGTGGAATAATTTTTCAAAGATACATGATGTTATCCGATCTCCATATGTGGAAGTTCCAACTAATGTCCCGACAGGGGATTACTTCTTTGTCGGTTCTGTAAACCCATCACTTGGATATGATTGGCCGTGGCCTTACTTAGAGGCATCAGATACTGATAGTTTTACAATACGTTCAATGAAGCGTATGTTTATTGAGGCTCAACTTATAACTCCTTCAATAAGGCCTGTTTACTTTTATGATGCCACCCAGTTCACTGGGTCTTCATTTGGAGCATGGAGGGCTTTATTTCATTCTCCTTCTCTTATTGACTCTGGTCTTGATTACTCAGAAGTTAGTATTGGCAAAGCATACCCTATTCTTTGGGATGGTCAACCATCAACTCTTGGATTAATTGCGGGTGGAGTACTTCTGGATAACAATAATCAACCTTTCATATCAGCCAATTATCTTGAAAATAATAGACATGTCCCTGATGGTTATTATTGGTCTACAAAGTTACAAAATGGGGCTTCATTTGATGTCCCTCCGTGTGGGGCTTCGGATCCAACAGATCCATCAAGTCCAATTAGGTGTGAAATTGTTCCAGAGATGTTTACTGGTGAAAAATGGTATGTAGAAGGGAAAGTATGGAATAGGACATTTGCACCTTGGGCAAACGATCCTCTTTCATTAGGGGTAGATGAAGATCGAAACGAAGTTTTTGCAGGATCTAGAGAAATTTTACGAGTGGGGAGGCCCAGTATGATAGACGGAGAAGCAAGATTTGAATTCAATGGCTCTTGGTATTCCTATTATCCAGCTGGAACATTTGGAATAAAAACTAGCTTCACAAATTCAGATTATTATTTCACTGGAAATCAATCACAAGTATTGGCCCCAGTAGGTAGTTTTGGTAATATTTCAGTAATAGGTACCACTGATTTCCAATTAACTGCAACACCTCGTTTGTACCGTGGTCAAAATGCTACAATTGAAGCACGTTTGATAGATAATGCATTCCAACCAGTACGTGAAATGCCAGTGAACTATACATGGTCTGCAGATGGCACAAGTGATGTTGTCATAACTGATAATAATGGTGTCTTCAAAGTTAATCTGACTATTGGCGAAGATCATGAACTTGGTAACTTTACTTTAGGATATACATATCTTGGCGACTCCATCAGAGAAGGAAACTCTGCTGAAATATCCCTTTGGGTTGTTTCTAGAACTTTTATAAACCTACAGAGCACAACTTCCAATTTACTATCAAGTGGAGATATTTGGGAATTTACAGCCCAAGTTACAGATGACAATAGGACTGCATTTGACAAGGATTTAGGTCAGGCATTATCTGGTTGTGAAGAATTAGGTGGTGAAGTTTCTATAATAATGGAAGGTATAGACTTTGAGGACAGGGTACATCGGCAAATTGTCGAGCAATTATGTCCAAATGCCGGTTCAATAAATCACCAAATAGTGTTGAACCCTCAATTACTGCGGGATGATCCTTTTTCATTCCTCCCGGATGGGTTCGGCCCGGTAAATGTAATTCTTAGATTTGAAGAAAATCTTCCTCATGAAGGCTGTGAACCATTAGCCGTAGAGATGCTTGCCGTATCTGGTGCATGGGATCCTTGTGTAATGATAGCAAATAATGACCACTTTAGGAAAGTCATGCAGTTCCAAGTAGATGGATTTAGCTTAATTGGCAGAACTGCATTAGCGGTCGAAGACCAGATAGTTTACACCTCCGAAATTGACCCTAATACTGGAATTGCAGTCGAAAAACCAATGATAGTTAACGGCCAACTTACGGATGAATTAGGCGGTTTGTTAGATAACAGAGCTATTCGAGTTACTTATGAAATGGATAATTCTGACAAAGGAATTGTTTCATGTATTCCAGGCATAACGGACTCTACTGGAAATTTTTCAATAATATGTCCAATTTCAGGAGTTCAAGCGGGCCAAGCAAAAGTAAGAGTTGAATTCAATTCATATGAAAATAATGATAGATATAGGTATGATAACCAATCTGTGACCAGATTTTTCCCAGTATTCTCTAATTCTTCATTGAGTATTTCAGAAATTGGACCATTTAGATCTGACTTCACACAATATGAATTTTCAAACGGTTCTAAATTTGATGTTTTGTACTTGAAAGAAGCATTCCATATAGATGCTACTTTAATCCAAACAAATGGTAATCCTATAGGGGGCAAGTGCCTAAATATATATTTAGATCCAGAAACAAACACTAGGCCTATGGCCACAGTAATTACTCAGGATGGTACTGGAGAAGTTGAATGGTATTCTGGAGATCCGGAAGATAACCCAAGTAGAAGAGGGGTAGAGCCAAATGGAAATCAATTAGAGGGCTTCCGTACCATTAGAGTTGCATATGAACCTGATAAGGAAATACCAGGAGGATGCAGGGCTGAATCTAATCCAGTTGTCAATAGCTCATATGTGGACGTAGAAGTATTAGTTCGTAGTAGGGTAGATATTTTATTGAAAGAACATTGGTCAAATCCACAAGGATATCAGGAAGGAGATTTAATATCCGGAGCAGTTGCAATTTTAAGAGATCGTTTGGATATAACAGTCGAAGGAGAACAGGTTATTTTCACAATACAATACTGGAATGGTACTGGTTGGGAAACTCATGATGTTGAATATCTAACCACCAATGAGCAAGGCGTTGCAAATTTCAGCTTCATCTACACGGCAGAAGAAATACCTGGTGAATTAGATAAGACTGCAGAAGATGGAAAATGGAGGGTATTAGTTCAATTCCAAGAATCAGCTTTCTTTGAAGGTGAATACCTTAACAACACTCCTGTTATTGCCCTTGGTGGAGATTTAATGGTTGGGAAACAGAATTTCTTCACCTCCCAAATTTTGATTATCGGTGCGATTTCTATCGCAATAGCGGCACTGGTTGGTGCAGTAATGTATCAAAATTACCGTGAGAGACGTAAGATTGAAGTTATTAGAGGAATTTTAACAGATTCTTTGATGGCCTTAAAAGCGTCTAATAATTACATTGAAGCGATTTTTGACTGCTATAAGAACCTCATTAAATTCTTTAGATCAAAAGGAGCAATGAAGAAAGTATTCGAAACAACTCGTGAATTCGAGGATGTGATTAGTAATATGCTAGCCGGAGTAATCCCTCCAGAAGAAATGAATATCTTTTTCTCTATTTTTGAAGAAGCAAGGTATTCAGATCATGAAATTGGAGCCGATCAAAGAGACCGTGCGATACAAGTATTCCAACAAATGATTACTCGTATTACTGGTGCTTTAGGTGAGGGTATGTTGAACCGTTCCTCAATTAATGAGTCTGGATTATATGGTGCAGCAGTAAAGGCCGGGGAGTTCATTGATTCAGATGGAAATGTTAGAGTTGCCGGTACAGATGATGAGTCAGAAACTAATGACTTTAGGATATGATAATAATACTTAAAAATACTTATTTGAATATTTTCAAACTCATTTTTAGTTTTCTTTCGCCCGTAGCATTGATAACACAACCTAAGGTGGCGGCGATACCCAACAAATGTCGAGGGAGTCATATGAGTAAAAATAACAGAAAGACCAATCAGTCCCTTATCGCTTTAATCAGCGATTTGAAGGACCAGAGCAGGTCATCTGGCTCTGCACTGTGGCGAGACGTCGCGCTTAGACTTGAAACAAGTCGAAGCAATTGGGCCCAACCAAACCTAAGTCGCTTGTCGCGACATGCTAAGGATGAAGATATGATCCTTGTTCCTGGTAAATTACTAGGTAGTGGAGATATCTTTGGTAAGGCCAACGTCGCTGCTTTCAGTGTTAGTTCCAGTGCCCGCTCAAAGATAGAAGCCGCAGGGGGCCGTGTAATAACGATCCGCGAATTGATGAAAGAAAACCCAAATGGAAAAGGAGTGAGAATACTTGGCTGAAACAACAACTTTTGTTTACGATGCTAAGGACAAAGTTCTTGGTCGTTTAGCCAGTAAGGTAGCAAAGCAACTGCTTTCTGCCAGAAAATCTGGTAGTCCTAATAAGGTGATTATAATTAATGCTGAAGAGGCAATAGTTTCAGGCCATAGAAAAGCTATCTTGGCTGATTATGATTTTAAATATAAACTAAACCATCCAAGGAAGGGACCTTTCTTTCCAAGAATGCCCGATTTAATATTAAAGCGTACAGTTAGAGGTATGTTGCCATATCAGAAAAATAGTAGTGGACGTAATGCACTTCGAGATTTACGAGTCATTATTGGACTACCTTCTAACTTGTCTGGTGATGAATTACCAGCAGGACATGAATGGGGCGATACTTCTCAATTAGATCGCCCACTTCCACTAAAGTTTGTCCGATTAGGTGAAATAAGCTCGTCTCTAGGAGTAGATGCTACTAGATGGAATAGGGGTGACAACTGATGGCAGCAAGAAAAGCACGTAAGATAGTAAATGTGACTACTAGCGGTAAGAGAAAAACTTCTATTGCTAGGGCTGTTGTTAAGAAAGGAAAAGGACGAGTCCGAGTAAATGGACAACCTCTTCACATAATGGAACCAACTTTAGCTCGTAGAAAGGCATTAGAGCCAGTTCAAATTGCTGATGCAATGGAACGACTCTCCAAGGTAGACGTCGTAGTAGACGTACACGGAGGAGGACAAATGGGACAAGTAGACGCAATAAGAACTGCCATTGCTCGTGGTTTAGTAAAGTGGAATGGAGGAGCAGAGGGCGATGATGAAGAACTTAGAGACGAATATATTCGCTTTGACCGTACATTACTTGTCAATGATCCAAGAAGAAAGGAAGCCAAGCATCAAATGGGACGTGGTGCCCGTAAGAAATGGCAGAAGTCGTATAGATGAGGTGAAGAAGTATGTTAATTCCAGTAAGATGTTGGAGCTGTGGCAAAGTCATAGCTCATATATATGCCAAATATAAAGATGCTTTAGACAACGAAGGAGACACAAGTAAAGTGTTAGACGACGCAGGTGTAACAAGATATTGCTGCCGAAGAATGTTCGTTGGACATATCGACTTAATCGATGAAATAGCCCCTTTCAGTATTGCTCGTGAAGAATTATAATTTTCCGACAATATTTTGAATATGAATGATTTCGTAATGAAAAACATGGGGCCTGTAGGTTAGCTTGGTCTATACTTCGCGGCTGGGGGTCGCGAGACCCAGGTTCAAATCCTGGCAGGCCCACCATAACTTACACGTCACTCTTTAGTCAGATATACTGATTTTCTTATAGATAAGCAGGTTGATGAATGACTTTGTATTCCGATTTACATGGCTTTGCCCAAGAAGAGCGGAAGTTGTTCTATCTGTAAAAAGAAGGACTCAACAGAGTGGCATCACATCACAACTCAAGCCACTTCAAAGGAAATAGGCAGAATTGACCTTCTCAGTTCTCCAAACAATGTAAAAGAATTGTGCAGGATTTGCTATGATCAAACTATGATATCTCTGTCTTTAGAGCAAAAAAAGATAGTTAAAGATGAAAAACTGACTAACCTTAGAAATGAACAATCTATCTCTAGAAAGAAACTCCTCAAGAGGGGTGTGCTTTCTACAACGAAGAAACATGGTAGGAAACCAAAAGGCGTCACCACTCTAAATAAGTTGTATCCCCCTGACCATTATCTTCATAATAGTAATCAATACAATGAAAAAGAATCGAAAACATTTGAGAAGCATTATGTCTGGTCTGCAATGGATGCAGGGGCCCTTCCCAGATCTAAACCAGATAAAGACAGAAAGGTAATTTGCGCTAAATGTAATAGAGTAGGACATGAATCTAAAGATTGTGTTGCCAAGTCCATTAATGCAGGTTCTGGAATATTGTTTAACTTAGAGAGAAATGGCCTTCCTAAACGATGAACCCATTTCACCCTCCTTAGTGATTATAGAAGTGAAATTAACGAAGTATTCAAGGCAATACCAACGTATCATAAGATATGGGAAAGACCAGCTCAGTAGTTTCAATTTTTATAGGATTTTTAACGATCATTAAACGATTTTTCTGGATAATTTTAATTTCTATTATATTCCTTTTCTTCACAAACCAATAACTTTTAAATTTTTGTCACAAGGAATTAACACATTGCATTTACTAGGTACAAAAACACTCTTATGATGAACAGATTTATCATCAACTTACTATTTCTATTGCCACGAAAAACCTCTAATCTGCTAGTTGTGACGAGGATAATTTCAGTCCTTCGCCATCTTTATCACTGTCGCTTGGCACGTTCCATTTGGTGGAGAGGGCAAATTTTCTATCGGGGTTTGTAATTTAAACTTCTCTGCCACATTTTTCATCCCATAATGCATATAGTTATCGAGTTAAGATAACTCTAGCATAAATTCTAGAAGAGGACATAACCTCTCAAAACAATCAAGACATCTTCCGCGATTGCCTGTCTCATATCAGGGACTACACTAGGCAAAATTCTATTATATTGGGCATAATATGAGAATATCTATTTGTTTTTGTATATTGCTGAGGCCTTCTGAGTCTGTAGATTTTATTTATTTTAGATTCTAATTTAGTATTATGAAGAGAGGTTTCAAGGGCACATCCTCTTCTCACTTGTCATGGTCAACCAGGATTCAATAGCCACCCCTTTAAAGGCTCGAATTGACCAATTAGCCAAACTAATATCACATCATTCAAATCTTTACTATAACAAAGCAGAACCAGAGCTTTCTGATGCCGAATTTGATACTTTATGGAATGAATTACAATCGCTTTCTCCCGAGCATCCTCAACTGCAGAGGGTTGGTTCCGATCCTTCTCCTGGCTCAATCAAAGTAAATCACTTATTTCCTATGCTCAGCCTTGATAAAGCCAATAAAGATGATGAAGTCATTCATTACATTTCCCAAACTACTGCACAGGGTCGTAGATTTGTTTGTCAGCCGAAACTTGATGGTTCCGCACTTTCATTAGAATATCGTCTCGGCCGCCTTGTCCGTGCAGCAACACGTGGCAGTGGTACACGTGGAGAAGACATAACTGCAAATGCACGTAGAATAGCTAATGTTCCTGAATCAATAGGTTGGGCAGGAGATTGTCACATAAGAGGGGAAGTTGTAATGCCACTGGCGATATTTCGAGAGAAATATTTAGAAATAGCCCCAAATCCTAGAAATTTAGCAGCCGGATCTTTACGCCAGAAGACTTTAGAATCTGGCATAGGGAGAGCAGAGGACTTGATATTCCTTGCTTATGGGGCTAAGTTCCCAGAAGGTAATGATCGTCACCCAGATAGTCTGACGATTCCTAACTTTACATATGATTCAGAAATTATATCATGGTTAGAAACCATAGGGATTGAAGTTGCAGGAAATAATGTTGTAACAGGGCTCGATAATGAATCTACTACTACTGAAGTTATGTCGGCAATACAACATTGGACTAATAAGAGGACAGAAGCAGACTGGGAAATAGATGGTGTTGTTATCAAACTGGATAGATTAGACAAAAGAGAACTTTTGGGGATGACTGCACACCATCCAAGATGGGCATTAGCTTGGAAGTTTCCTCCAGAAGAAGCTAATACAGTTTTAATGGATGTTGAATGGCAAGTTGGCAGAACCGGCAACATAACTCCTGTTTCTAGAGTTGCACCAGTGGTCGTATCTGGAGTTACAGTTGAGAATACTACTTTACACAATCGCGGTGAAGTAACTCGCTTGGGAATAAAAATAGGAGACAAAGTCCGTATTGTCCGTCGAGGCGATGTAATTCCAAAAATAATTGAATCTCTTGGTAATGCTAAAAATACCGATTTGATTAACCGAAAACATGCTGATGGATCACCTTATCTAGAGTCTTTGCCAGAACCGAGAGAAATACAAATCCCTACAAATTGCCCTCGCTGCTCTAGTGAATTAGTAGAAGAGGGCGCTTTCATTCGCTGTATGGATATTACTTGCCCGTCTAGGTTAGAGCGTACAATATTGTATTGGTGTCGTTATTTAGAAATGGATGGTATTGGAGAAAAATTAGTAGGACAACTATGTTCTTCAGGTTTAGTGTCAAATGTAGCAGATTTGTATAAATTAAAACTTTCTGATATAATGGACTTGGAACGCATGGCCGAAAAATCAGCAAATAATGTTATTGGTGAGATTAATAATACTCGAAATATTTCTTTAACACAATTTATATCTGCATTTGGCTTACCTCGTGTTGGTCCAGAAATAGCAACTTTAGTTGCCTCAGAAATACAAACATTCGAGAAATTAATGAATTTAGTCAATACACGTGATGCTATTGTCGAGGAAGATGAGGAAGGAAAAATCCCAAAATTTAACTCCGCAGTTAGTAGATTGGTAGAGATAGATGGAATAGGTGAGACGGTTGCAAGATTAATTCTAGATGGATTAGCGGTTCGGATATCAACAATTTTAGATTTAAAGGAATATTTGGAAATATCGGGAGAGACAGAACAGGTAAAATCTGGTAAATTAATTGGAAAAACCTTCTGCATAACTGGAACACTGAGCCGTCCAAGAAAAGAAATAGCACTATCAATAAAATCAGAAGGAGGAAAGGTTCAATCTTCTATATCAGGGAATTTAGATTATTTATTAGCAGGCGAATCTTCAGGTTCAAAGTTTGATAAAGCAACCCGTTTAGGCGTACAAATAATTTCCGAAAAAGAACTGTCATCTTTAATTGGTTTAGAGATATTAAAAACATTACCTGAAGAACGCCAAAGCACTCTTGGAGATTTTTAATTAACCATACATAGATCCTGGGCCATTAGAACTATCTACGGGCGGATTTAGGCTTATTGCCATCATATCTCTTATTTGATCCTCTATTCTTTGAGCCTCTTTAAGCAAAGGCTCAGGGTCAAGATGTATTGCTGGTAGTAAACCGTCTAAACATCCAATAATCCTTGATGCAGCCCTTGCATCAGGAAATGGCTGACCTTCCAAGGGTCCTGCATTAGATTCAGCAAGTATGGCCAACGAGTCTATGCTCCGACGCCTACTCTCTCCCATCATTACTCCAGTCATCCCGCCAACTATTCCATGTTTCAATAAAGGTAACTCCATGTCCCTCAGCATCTTTATTGCAGCATCTGTTGATCCTATTCCGAGAATAGTTGTATCTACATCATCATCATCTAAAATAGTATGACCCTCTGTATCTCCTTTAACAAACGAATCAATCATTATTGATACTCCAGATTCAGATTCCTTTATCCAATCCATTAAACTACGTGCCAAACTCATTTTTATCTGATTGTCTATCTGAACTTCGGACATTATCAAGATTAACTTATCGCATTTATCTAATTTACAAACTGGTTCACCAGTATAAAATCGAAGTGGAGGGAGAGGCTTACCGTCCTGAACCAGGCACATTGGAGGAAGTTTAGGATGATTTACTCCTCCCACTAATCGCAATTCTAGCTTATCAATCAAGTAATGTGCTACAATACTACTCACAAATCCTACTGATGGAAAACAATTCACAACTAATGCCCCAGACGCATCAACTCCACTATCAACTTCAACTATCGGCCCCTCTGTCATATTACTCAATGAAACTAAATCACTGTTAACCGTTGTCACCTCTGGGGCTGTATGCAGGTCGGGGAAATTGATTGGGGACCCTCCAAAGGATACCAAATTCAAGACTATCAACTCTCTCCATCTTCTTGGAATAGATATGAAGAATGCCCTAGGAAATATTGGCTCTCAAGGCAAAGTCTCCCAAGGAAAGTCGGTATGCCAATAGTGATAGGGAATGCAATTCATAATTCCGTGGAAGATTTATGTAATTTTGACATTTCTAACAAAAATGATGATGATAAGGGATGGCTCCCTAAACTAGCAAAAAAAACACTAGATCATCATTGGCAATTACAAAAAGATATATTCTTCGATACTCCTAGGCGCCCTAAGTGGAAAAGTAATTCGTACAATAAGGCAATTGATGGCCTCAATAAAGCATTATATATGCTCCTAAGTCAAGTAAAAATTGATAATGTAAAATTGTCCAATGTTTCAGTAAGAATGTGGAGAAAAATCAGAGAAATAATAATAGCAGCAGAAGGAACTATGAATTCAAATTGTGGTAAATTGATGGGTAGGTTAGATCTACTGTTGAAAGATATTGATGAAGAAGGAAATCAAATTGGATGGATTGTTGTAGATTTGAAAACAGGAAAACCTCCAAAAGGAAAACTAAGTGAAACTGTAAATCGGCAATTACGTTTTTATCGTGATCTTTTGATGTTAATCAATATTAATCACCCTCCAATACGCGCTGAAGGATGGTATACTGCAAACGAAACCACGCATGAGGCGATCGGCCCTTCAGTAACTGATAATGCAATGACCACATGGGATTTAATAGAACTGACAGATATCCCATTTGAGGCCACTCCAGAAGAATTCACCTGTGGGTTTTGTGAATGGAAAGCATGGTGCCCAAAGTGGCTGATTGCAATAAATGAAGGGGTATTGAAGAAAGGAGGAAGGTTTTCTAATGAAGTAGTAAAATTAGTAAATTTTGATCCCGATGAAGGACTTGCATCATTCGAAGTAATGTTTCCAGAAGGCCAAGATGGAGATTTAGTAGAATCTGGAGAAAGGTTTGGGGCATTTTTAGCAAATCAACCTCTGAACCAATTAAGAGAATTATATTCACAGGGTTATGAAGGGCCGCTATTTCTTGGAAGTGCAAGGCTAGATGGAGAAATCCGTCATCTCGGAGACTGGTCAGAGATATTGCCTTGGAAACCATTATTGAAGTCAATCAGAGGATGACTTTACTAATTCATTCCACCAAATTTGAAATTCTTCAGGATATTGTTCCATTATCTTCCATAAGAGTATCAAAGTGGCCCCAGCATCAGCATCAGCAGAATGGGCCTTTTCAAGTGTAATTCCAAATTTATCACATAGAGCCCCCAAACTTCTTTTCCCATATTGACTAATTTTAAATTTTTTAGCTAATATCCAGGTATCAATAATTGCATAAGGCTCAGGAATTTCGGCTCCACATCTCAAATATTCCATTTTTAAAAATGGCCAATCAAATCTCTCAATATTGTGGCCAACTAAAATTGACCTATCAATAAGCTTTGAAATATTATCCACGTGTTCTTTGAATAATTCTGCATGTTTTACATCATCATCAGAAATTCCATGTATTTTTGTAGTTTCAGGTGGTATTTTCATATTAGGTTTAACTAAAGCCTCAGAAGTTATATGAGTCTCATCTACATCACTTCCAATGAAAGCGTATTGCACTATCCGATGTTTTGACGAATCAAAACCGGTCGTTTCTAAATCAAATCCTAGAACTCGAAAACCACTTAGCATACTTATTCTGATTCTTTCGAAAGTGGCTAAGTCCATGAACTCTCTTAATTGGATGAAATATTACTATTGTCCCAACATGCCTATCAATACTGAGCATATCACGTCTAATAATGAGAGTGTACGGCACACCAATCACATTGATGGTAGCCTTTATGCTAATTACTACATTGTTTGCAGGTTGCAGTGGTCTTGGCAACATTAATCCCAATGCAAAATTAATTTCGGACGTAGGGGAAATAAATGCCGGAGAAACTGTTAATTTTGATGCGAGGGGTTCAACAACGCCAGATCCAACAATAATAGAGGAGTATAGATGGGACTTTGATGATGGAAATCAAAGAACAACAAAGCAAGGAGTTGCTAATCATCAGTTTTCTATTCCAGGTTATTATTCTATAGAAGTAACAGTCGTCAACGACCAAGGAGGTACAGATACAGAGTATATTTCGCTTTTCGTAAACTCACCTCCAACTTTAATTTTTGAAGTATCTACAGTGATTAGAACAGGTGATACAGTTTCTTTAGATGCTAGTGACTCAATAGACCCAGAAGGAGGAGTGGTGAGTTTTGAGTGGGATTTTGACATAACGGTGGATACAAATAACGATGGTAATCCTTCTAATGATGTAGATGCGCATACCTCCATCTCTAGCGGACTCTTGCTGGCTGAATCTGGTAACCGCACAGGCAGAATAACTGTGATAGATGACAAAGGTGCTACAAATACCTCAACATGGACAGTTATGGTCATATCTAGAACCTTCAAAATAACCTGGGAGCAAAAACATGTTGAATTGGAATGGAATGGTTATTTGGAGCAAGGAAAATCATATGAAATAATGAAAAATCCATTTCCTGATTCTAGAATAATTAGCATGAACTCAACTTTAGTACTGGCAAGGGATATTCTTCCCATAATGTGGCCAGAAGACAACTTTACTCTATCAATCCGAGTACCTTCTTCTGGCTGGAATATATTTTCTTCTACTACGCACGACAATATAACTCAAAATGCTTCTACAACTATACTCAAAAATCAAATGAACGCATACCCTGAATCAGGATATACGATATCTGCAGATTCATCAGAAGAACTATTGTATTCATTACTTAATCAAGCCGGACAGAGATTCGGACAAGGGGATTGGATTTGGACCATAACTGCAGATGAATGCCATCCCGATATACCAATAGATGGCATCGATCCAGATCAAGGAAATGACTGGAAATTGGTGATCGATTTTCTAGTTCTAGTCCCAAGAATAAGTGAAATTGGAATTTAATAATTCAGTATTTCTAGTGCGAAGTGCTTTGAACTTAGGGTTTATGGCAGGTACATGGTTAAGTCAATGCTGATAACCAAGACCTCTATTAGAGCTCGATTAATAATAGATGCTGAAGTACAAATGCACAACCCAAGCGATTATGATTTTTCTCCCAGAGCAGATATTGAAGGTAATGTATTACAGCTCCGTAACGAAGGAGATACCAATCCTGCAACTACAGTTGAATTAGATCAAGAACAAATGATAATTGTTGAAAGAGATAGACTTGTAGAATTACGTGTTAAATTTTCTGTGCAAGGAATGCACGGCGTCCTCACAGCTAAAACCAAGGTCGTCAGGGATGGGCCAAACTCTAAGAAATTAGCAGAGCCAAGATGGAAGACTGTATTACCATTAGTTATGTAAGATTCGATTTCTACAACCGTCGGGATTAAACAGAAGTCGTGGCTCGCAAAGATTGTTGGACCCATAGTGTAGCCTGGATATCACAGGGGCTTGCGGAGCCTTTAACCCGTGTTCAAATCGCGGTGGGTCCGCCACTCTGAATTTATCATTAGTATGTTGTTTTGCAACCTTTTTCATCGTTTTTTACCCATTTAGCCCATCTTTTGATATGGTTTTGCAACATAGGTAGGGATAAGGTGAGATAGAATGAAGGTAAATAACAATGTAAAAATTAAGCCAAAAAGGACAATAGGATTAATATTAACTTTAGCTGTAATTTCATTATTAGCAGGTGCATCAGTTAGTGCCAGTGTTGATGAATTTGTAGAACCAAGGTATGTAGAAGATAACCCGTATGCAGGTGTAGTTGATGATGCAGTTGGAGATGCTACTTGGGAAGAAGTAAAACATGATAAAAAAGGAATCAATAATTTAATCAAGTCATTTTTGAAAAATAGAATTGGTGGTTTAGATGAAGAAAGAAATGAACACCTAGAAGAAAGAATTGCTGCTATTGAGGCTTTAAGGACTGCTTTACAATTTTGTCTCGATAATCTAGATTGCAATGCTGAATCAGAAGTCCTATCTCTGACATTATTATCTATAGATTTAAGAACACCATCAATGAATGCTAAAATTGGTTTTGAAGAGGATGGATGGCGATACGAAGATCTGACAGAAGCAGAATGCGAATCTCGCACTGGTAATTGGGCTTCAGATGAGGGCAAATCATACTGTTTTAGGCCAGGGGGTTCTTGGATTGACAACGATTATGAAGATAAACATGATGAAGAGTGGTTTGATTGCAGAACTAAGGAACTTTGGACAGATGAAAAGCAAGAATGGTGTGATGATTTACAAGACAATATGAAATTTAAACCATTTTCACCAGAGGCAGCGCACAAAGATTGGAGTGCAATGGAAAAGACAGATATTTCAGAAAAAATGACAATGACTGAGAATTCTGCAATAGCGATTTCTTATTGCATAAATAATCATGAATGTGGCGGAATAGACATGACAAATGATGATCGTCATGATTTGAACTCAATACTGACTAAAGTCGGCGAAGAAATGGCGAAACGTCATGCCGACTATCAAGAATGCCATGAAGAATTAGATTGCGAAAGAGAATCAGAGGACAAACAACAAAGAGAAATGAAAGGATTAGTTAGTAGGATGAAAGACATATTCAAAGATGATGATCTCAAAGATTCTCCACTACCAGCAACTTATGATAGATCAGATTTTACCAGATTTGAAATGACACAAGAAATTTGTGAAGCAAGGGATGGAACATGGACTGCAGCCCCAGATAGAGGAGAAGGATTCTACTATTGTGATAATTTAATAGATGGTGTTGATAAAGAATGCGAAGATGACGAAGACGAGAACGAGTCAGAAATTGACAATGAGGATAACAGCCAGGAAAGCTGTGAAGAGGCCGGTGGAACATGGTCCGAAGATCGCCAAGAATGTTACTAAACTAAACATAATACCTAATTAACCAAATATTGGTCACGACTCTGTGTTTTTTTACACAGAGTCACCCAAGATTTGAATTAGAAACTGCTATCGCAAATTCATGGGGGGAGAATAATATTTCATTATCCAACTCCATTGATAGAATTGCAAAACTAATATTAAGTTTAACCATCCTTATGATAATAAATTTAATTGCAGTACCAATTCTAGTTAATTCAGAAAGCTACGGGGATATTGTGCCTTATCTACTATATTCTCTATTTCTTACAAGTTTAGGTGTACTTACAGGCCTATCTATGGCATGGGTGCTTTACACAAATCAAGATTTAAAATCCAGTAACAGTAATCCCGATGAAGAAAAACTAGAGGAAAAAAGAGAAAATCTACCTATGATGTCAACAGATGTCAAATCTGTTGTCCAAATTTTACAAGCTAATAATAATAATATGTGGCAAGCAGAATTAGTTCGTCTCGGTAACTTTACCAATTCCAAAGCTAGCAGATTATTATCAACTATGGAATATGAAGGATTAGTTAGACGAGTAAGAGATGGCATGGGCAAACGAGTTGAATTAATTATAAATGAGGATTTAATATGAATAATAATGATAATAAAAGAAATTTCTTAATTACTGGAGTATTAATGATAGTAATAATATCCATAATTACAAGCATATTATTCTCATTAGAAAGTGGCGATGGAGACACAGATTTAGTTGCAAATAATTTTATTCTCATACTAACTTTAATGCTTCTCGTATCAATTTTAATGCTATTTCTCAGCATTATTTTCCAATGGGGCCCATTCAAAGACGATAAAATACGACTATCTAAGGAAGATGGCCCGATATTACTACTTCTCATTGCCATGTTCTTTATCGGATTTCTAATTCAACCATCATTATATTTGCCAAAAGCCTCTCCAAATTTAGATGTCTTAGGCTTAATCTTTCTAATGATACCAATATTAATTATTATTTTTATGTTGTCAAACTATCAAAAGGCCATCAAAAACAAACACTTAACAATTATTTCTGAAGAAGAATAGTAATTACAAAAATAATGTTAAAAATTAAATGTTCCACTAAGAGTAAACAACATAGTGTCCTTTTTCTAGAGTGGTATAGTCTGTTACTGACAAAATTTTTCCCTCTAATGCAGATTCAGCTATGTCTCGCATCGCCTTACTTATCCAATTAATATTATCAAATTCTGAGTTCTTGAACCAACCATAATCAGAAATTTCATCTTGATCAATTCTTATCTCAGTGTCTTCAGTGGTGACTGAATAAGCAATAAATACTCCAGGTATATCTTTGTATATTCTTTCCCTAACTGCAATCAATCCTACTACTTTACCTGTAATTCCACATTCTTCATTTAATTCTCGAAGAACAGCAGTTGCAGGGGCTTCATATTTATCCACTGCCCCTTTGGGCATTCCCCACAGATCAAGTGTTGTTCCACGCGCTTCTTTTACGAGTAGTATTCTCCTATCTTGGACTATACATGCAGCCACTCCCAAATCTATGTTAACTGCCTTCATATTCGTAACAAACAATAGTTACTTATGAACTCATATTATTGATGTTTTAATACTCAATGCCTATTTGTGATGTTCTATGCGAATGGATAAGGGCGTATCTGTGACGAAAGGAAAGTATGGCAAAAGTAACGCTATAGATTTATCTGATTGGGGGAGGCCATTTGCAAGGATAATTGCTAAAAAAATCGAGAAAACACCTATATCAGTTATACAAGTAACAAACCTCCATTTGTTACTGTCTCTTTTTTGTGCTTGGTTAATAATAGAGGGTTATACTATTGAGAGTTGCTTTTTGTTAGTGGTGAAGGGAGTTATAGATGCAGTAGATGGCGAATTAGCACGCCTTCGTGAAAGGCCGTCACACGTGGGAAGATATTGGGATACGGTTGCTGACACTATTGGATTGATAGTAGTAATGTATTCATTCGGAATTCTTTTAAATTGGGAAATTAGATTAACTTTTACAATGATTTTAGCTACATTATTTCAATATTCATTATTCAATCATTTTTCAATTATGATGAGAATACTAGGTTCCGGAGATAATACTAGTAGAATTGATGAACGCGTCCGTCCAACCGCCCAACCGTGGGAGAGTCAAAAAAATGTTAATTTTTTACATTTTATATATATATTATTTTTTAGTTGGCAAGATAGTATAATTTCAAAGTTAACAGGAAAAGGATCAGAAAAATTAGTGTTCGAGTTAACAGTTTCTTCTATACTTGGATATGGCATGCAATCATTATTTATCTTTTTACTTGCAATGGTAAATCAACTCAACCACCTTCCTAGTTTAGTTATTGGAGTAAATGTATTTTTAATGGCCTTAATTATATTACGAAGTAGATTATGAAAGTGAATACTAAGTATGTAGACATATGGGAGTTAACATGGATACCGGACTCAACAATGCTGTAGTTTTAGTTACTGGAGGAGCAGGAGGAATAGGACAAGCCATCTGCAAAAAATTTGCACTAGAAGGGGCATCAGTGATAGTGCATTATCATAATTCTTCTGAAGAAGCCATATCCTTGGCAGAAGGTATAGGAGGCATTGCAATCAAGGCAGACCTCCGAAATCCCGATGAAGCATTTGTAATGTTTGATGAAATAGTGGCAAAATATAGTAAAATCGATGTTTGTATTGCTAATGCAGGATATTATCCGCCGGACCCAAAACCTCTCTGGGAGATTAATCCTGAGAGATGGAATAATACTATAGCATCTAATCTTAGTGTTACATACAATACCTCAAGAGCGTTTCTTAAAAATATTGAAATCACAAAACGGGGTTCTCTTGTACTCGTTGGCTCAACTGCAGGAATCCACGGAGAATCCGGCCATTCAGACTATGCGGCAGCAAAGGGTGCCATAACTTCGGGATTACTGCTATCTTTGAAAAATGATGTAGCAAGAATTGGAGGCGTTAGGGTTAACGCAGTTGCCCCCGGTTGGACATTAACTCCCAAAAAATTAGAACAAGGTATTGATAAAAATACAATTGATATAGCCACTGCAACAATGGCTCTAAAGAAGTTAGCAACCCCCGAAGATATAGCTAATATTGTGATATCTTTGTCTTCTGATCTAATTTCAGGCCATATAACTGGCCAAGTAATAGAGGTCGCCGGTGGAATGGAAGGTAGACTTATTTACTCTTGAGCTAACATATTGTTTTTATTATCAAAATTAATATAGAAAGATTTAGAATGGTCGTTGAGTAAACAAGTTCATCCCGTATTCTCTTTCGAATCTTGGAAAAAGTATTCAAATCACCATGTTTACTTCATTTTATACATAGATTTCAAACACATGATAAATTACGAAGGTGACATGGTTTTCACATCATCTAGAAGAATTGATTTCCCAATGGTCGATATTGCAGGAATTGTATATTACCCTAGATTTTGGGATCTAGCTCATCGTTTTTACGAAGAATCTTGGGAATATACTTGTGGTATGCATTACAACCTTGTGCTTCAAAAGCACCGAATTGGATTCCCATTGGTCCATAGTGAAGCTAATTTTCTACACCCTTTAAAATATGGTGATACGGCATTTTGCAAGATATCTGTTTCAAAAATAGGCAATACGTCAATCACTTGGTTGTATGAAATTTCAAATCAAGATGATAAATTATGTTGGACTGCAAATCAAACAACCGTTTGCACAAATATGGATAATATTACTGAAAAAATCAATGTACCCAAATGGATGAGAGAAGGATTAGTAAAAATCACATCATAATTTGCATAATTTCTTTAGACGCGTGGCCATTTTTTTGATAATGCCTGACGTAAATCATCATTCATGCGAGCATCCCACCAATTTGCATCACGCCAAATGGCATATCTCCCT
>TARA_B110000211_G_scaffold158508_1_pt1 | contig 54037 bp, 40 predicted proteins | sample TARA_B110000211 | Tara Oceans TARA_B110000211 (sample SAMEA4397516) | marine metagenome | biome: Polar Biome; feature: [DCM] deep chlorophyll maximum layer (ENVO:01000326); material: water (ENVO:00002006), including particulate matter (ENVO:01000060) such as... | depth 30 m
CTAGCTTAACTCTGAAACTGCATTTTCAAGTGGCTTGGGTATATAGCATTCTTAAATATAAATCCGAAAGAAAGTAAAAAAAGCATTAATGTGCTCGGCTCAGGTACAGGAAGAGGTATGCTAGCACTAGCAACAACTAAAACAGGATTAATATTTATCCAATAGTCTAAGCCATTATCTTGCACTAGACTACTGTTATGAATACGGTCAACTTCAGCTTCTGTTAATATGCTTGAGCCATTAAGTTGGGGGTGCATTAAGAAGCTACCAGACATATGATTTAAACCTAAATTATGAGCTAACTCATGCGCTAATAATTCACTACCAGAGCTACTCGCAGCATAACCAGATTCAACAACAAAGTTATTCCCTGGCGTTTGACCACAACCAACAATACCTGGATTTATAGTGGAGCCGCATGCACTAATTGTATCGATAAAATAAAAATTGACTACATTGGAGAGTCCAACATGCATGCTAAATAAGTTATTCACTTCATTGTTAGTGGTGATATCTAATAAGTTAGGAAGAACGAGCTCTGTCGCCGCACCAATGCGTATATCAATCGGCTTGTTGGCAAAACTTGGCTGAGAGAATATAGCATCGAGCTCAGTTTCATTTATGGTAATAAAGCCAGCTTTAGCTTGGGTAGTGATGAAAAAACCAACAATTAACAGTAACGATTTCAATGCTTTCACATGTATTCCTTTATATTTCAAAGTTTTTGATTAATGACTAAAGTTTTATTAATCATATTAAATGAAAACTATGCAATAAACATACCTTGTCAATTTTTTTACATAGAAACAGTGCACTATAGTTTTTATTCATTAGTTTTTATTTAAAAGTGTTAAAAAACATGACGATATTCAACGGCATTATCAAGTTTATCGATGCAGAAAAACAATGCTTTAGCTCTGAGGTATAGGCGAATTAATCGTTTTAACGACATGAGAAGTCTTAGCATTTCTTGGTAAAATCATTACAGGGCTTGCTGTTTATAAAATAATCACTGAAAAACAAACTTTCGATGGGGGTCTAGGGGATATTGCTGTATAATGCGCGGCTTTATTATGATGACTGGTCAGATGTTTATTATTTACACTCGCCAAGTCATCGAAAAATACAGCTTTATCTCTCATTTAAATTATCCGTTAGCGTTGATTGATTAATGAGTTTAACTAATGGATATATAGGAATACCTTTTGATCACTACATCGAACATTACCATGCAATTTGGCGCAGAGCCGTTATTTGAAAATATTTCGGCCAAATTTGGCAATGGTCACCGCTATGGTTTGATCGGCGCGAATGGCTGCGGCAAATCTACATTCATGAAAATACTGAGCGGCGATTTAGTGCCAAGTTCTGGTAATGTTTCAGTAAGTACTGGCAATAAAGTGAGTACGCTAGGGCAAGATCAATTTGCCTATGAAGTACACAGTGTTATTGATACGGTGATCATGGGTGACATGCCGCTATGGAAGGTAAAACAAGAAAGAGACGCGATTTACGCCCAAGCTGAAATGAGTGAAGCTGACGGCATGCGTGCTGGTGATTTAGAAAGTCAATTTGCTGAAATGGACGGCTATACCGCAGAAAGTCGTGCCGGTGAAATTCTACTTGAAGCCGGTATTGAAGAATCTTTTCATTTTGGTTCGATGCAGCAAGTTGCGCCAGGTTGGAAGTTACGTGTTTTACTTGCGCAAGCTTTATTTGCTAATCCAGATATTTTGTTACTTGATGAGCCAACCAACAACTTGGATATACATACCATTAGTTGGTTAGAAGGTGAGTTGAATAAACGTAAGTGCACCATGATTATAATTTCTCATGATAGACATTTCTTAAACTCTGTTTGTACCCATATGGCAGATATTGATTACGGTGAATTACGCATTTACCCAGGTAACTACGAGTTCTTCTTGCAGCAATCAGCATTGCTACGTGAGCAACTGTTATCAGGTAATGTAAAAAAAGCCGAAGAAATTGCTGAGTTACAAGACTTTGTTAACCGCTTTGGTGCGAATGCTTCAAAAGCAAAACAAGCCAGCTCTCGTGCTAAAAAAATGGATAAAATTAAACTTGATGATGTCAAGTCGTCAAGCCGTATTACGCCAAAAATTGCTTTTGCTCCGGGCAAAAAAATGCACCGTCAAGCCTTAGAGTTGGAAAACTTAGCGCATGGCTTTGACAACGAAATATTATTCGAAAACGGTGACTTATTATTAGAGGCCGGCGCTAAATTGGCTATTATTGGCGAGAACGGTGTTGGTAAAACAACATTTTTACGCTGTTTAATGAATGAATTGTCGCCAATTAATGGCGTGGTTAAATGGTCTGAAAACGCTTCAGTTGGCTATTGCCCGCAAGACAGTGGCCACTTTTTCGACAACGACCTTACTTTAATGGATTGGATGTCTCAGTGGCGCAGACCTTGTCATAATGACTTAAGTGTTCGTGGTATGTTAGGGCGTATGTTGTTTACCGATGACGACGCCAATAAAAAAGCGCGTAACTGCTCGGGTGGTGAAAAGAACCGCTTATTATTTGGCATGTTGATGATGGGTGATATCAATGTGTTAATTATGGATGAGCCAACTAACCACATGGATATTGAAGCGATTGATGCATTAAATAATGCCTTAAAAGATTTTGAAGGTACGTTAATATTTGTCAGTCATGACCGTGAGTTTGTCTCAAGCCTAGCCACGCGTATTATCGACATAAAAGATAAAAAAATCATTGATTTTCAAGGTTCATTAGATGAATACCTTGATAATCAAGTACAAGCAAAGAAAATAGCTTAATTATTACAACTTCACCAGTGTTAGGTTCAATAACTCGTGAGCTTAACACTGATTCACACCCGTAAGGTATGGTAAATGTACTTTACTCATTAAATTCATCTTGTTGATAGCCAAACTTAATAGCTTAGCCATAATGTACTTTTGTTCAATTTCTGGGCTGAGGTACTTCGTTTATTTTAATTATCTAAGGTATAGTTTTGCAGTTAATAGACTGCTATTACCTTTCATTTTTTGCCTAAATCAATATATTGTATTCTAAGTCATTATCTAAACTCTCTATACCTCTCTATAATTTTATATTTGTCAGTATTTCTTACACTTTTTGGTTTGATCATTTTTCAATACCGCATAGGCTGCTGCTTTTATGAGCAATTATCGGTGTGGCGTAAAGCTTGCGTATTAAGTCCAAATACTTATAAAAGGATAACACGGATGCGTAAAGTTATGAGATTTTGTTCTATTCTATGTGCGTTGATTTTTATTGCACCTACAGTTACAGCCAGTTTAATTACTTCTGATCTGACGATTACCGGTAATGTTGAATTCGATACTGCGATGTCGACTTCCGCTACAGGTAATGCTACTCAAAATGCTGATATGTTACTTGTTATTGGTGGCACTTCATCAGGCACATCAATTGCTAATATGACCCCTACGGGAGTCAACCCTTTAGGTGGAACATTGACTGATTATGGTGATGGTGCAGGGATTAGTGCTACCGCGTCTTCTGAGGCTGGCGTTACGAGCGAAGTGCCTGATTTTATCTTTGATTTCGGTTTTTCGTTGAGTAATAGTTCGGCAACGGACAGTTATCAAGTTTTTTTTGAGTTAGCGTTTTCAAGTTTTGTAGATGCGGAAGGTTTAGACGCTTTTATAGATGCTGAAATTAATCTTTTTGATAGCGCACTTGTTGAATCGTTTTTTTCAGACTTAACGTCAGATTCGGCTTTTGGTGATAAAAAAAATGGCACGTCTTTGGCTACCAGTGGCGCGACATTATCGGATAGTGGCACATTTCTTTTTGATATAACCCTATCAGCAGGCGCGTCAGATAGCTTCACTGCCCTATTAAAAATGGATGGTGGTGCCTATGAAAATTCGTCTTTATTTAATGCCAGCACTTTTGCTTTTATTAGTGTTATTGGTGCTGATAATTTAACGGCAGTACAGCCCCCTTTACCCGTTCCTGAACCAAGTACACTAATGCTCTTTCTTGGGGGGGTAGCATTTTGGCAAGTTAAACAACTAAAACGTAAAGCTCAATAATTGACAATTTAAGGATGAAAAAATGGAATCATTTAAAATAATTAAATTAAGCTGTATTTTAGGATTAAGTCTCACTGCTATCACCATGCCTATGAAGGCAATGGCTTGCTCCTATCAGCCTTTTATTGGTGGTATGTGTGCTTTTGCTGGTAATTTTGCTATTCGAGGTTGGGCAAAAGCTGAAGGGCAGTTACTTGCTATTTCAAGTAATGCAGCGTTATTTTCTATTTTAGGTACAACCTACGGTGGTGATGGCAGAACAACTTTTGCTTTACCCGACTTACGTGGACGTTCGCCAATAGGGCAAGGGCGAGGACCAGGACTTAATGATTATAGATTAGGGCAAAGGGGAGGCGCCGAGGTTCATAGTTTAACATTATTGCAAATGCCTGTGCACAGCCATACTGCAACCACAAGCACCACTAATGTTATTGACACAAGTGCAACTACCATTGCATTAAAGGCACTAGCGTCAAATAGTACAACTAACATACCGACAGGGGCGGTGTTAGCAAATAGTCCAAATCGTGAGAATATATATAGTAGTGGTGCTCCTAATGTAGATATGTCTGCTGAGGCGATTGCGCTTAATTTAAGTGTTGATGTAACCTCTAGCTCAGCTACAGTTGTTAATGCTAATGGTGGTAGCCAAGCATTTAATATTCGAGGTCCATATTTACCATTGACGTGGTTAATTGCGACAAACGGTGTTTTTCCGCCTCGTAACTAACTATATGCAATATGTTAGGTGATAAATGAACAAGAAAAAGAAACAAGGCCGACTCTACCTCGGCTTTATTTTTATATTTTTTACAATGATAGTTAGGCCCTGTTTTTCATCGGGTATAGATGATTGGGCAGCTCCTATTCAGGATGCCCAACAATTGCTAGATAAAAAGCAATATAACGCATCTTTAATCGCCTTTAAGCGTCAGGCTGATATAGGTAATGGCATGGCACAATTTAGTATGGCGCTGTTTTATGATTTAGGTTGGGGGATAGCCATAAATCGCGTAATTGCATGTCAGTGGTTTCAAAAAGCGGCGTTAAATAATATCCCGGTTGCTATGCAGGCGTTAGGGCAATGTTATTACGAAGGTTTAAAGGTAAAAAAAGACCGAGCACTTGCTTATCATTGGTTTATGAGAGCATTCGAGCAGGGCGTAGCTGATGCTGGATGCCAAGCAGGAGAGCTACTTTTAAGCGGTAAAGGTGTTAACCTTGATATAAATAGCGGAGAACAGCTTTGTCTTGAAGCTGCTATGCAAGGGTCTATTAAGGCACAAGCTAACTTGGCGCAGTGGTATTTCTCTGGTCAATATTTTGCACGTGACTATCAGCAAGCTTTTAATTGGCTGCAACGGGTTTCTAGTGATAAGTCTCCAAGCTCAGCATTTTTGCTTGCGCAGTTTTACGACCAAGGTATTGGTATGAGTGTTGACCAAAATAAAGCTTTGCATTGGTATGAAGTGGCGGCTTCTGCACAATATAATCAAGCTTATATACCAACGGCGCTATTGTATTGGCAAGTATTTAGCACGGCAAAGCAACATAAAGACGTGTTACTAGCAAAAAGTTATCTCTGGGCGAAAGTGTCGGCTTCTTCTGCACCATTGAGCAAAGATCGAAAAGTTGCTGAGCAATTATTAACGCAAATTATGCAATATATGCCCGTTACTTGGCAGGATGAATTGAATAAAAAAGTGTTACTACATTTGTCTGAAAATAAGTATTAATATCGACTCTATATCTGTCGGTGCATAACAGTAGAAAGTTTCTATCAATAAACTGCAGTGATTGTGCGAAAGTATGCCTTGATTTATAAACTTGGTGTTACTATGGCGCACATTTTATTTTGTCTGATTAACTCATCACATGTTAACGTCAACCTTTATTTTTGTACGCCATTGAGTGCACTAAAACATACCTTTAATGATAATACGCCAATACTCTTTGAAACTATAGCGGATGAGCTTATTGAGCAAGGTTATAGTATTCGGCCATGTGCATTACCGGCTGACTTAGCTTCATTGTTAGTCAATTGCATTGCAGATTTGCCTGAAGACAATTTTAAGCGAGCGGGTATAGGGCGGGCTAAAGATCATATTATTAATGATTTTGTTCGCACTGATGAAATTTGTTGGATAACGGGTAATAGTGATGCCGGCAGTGCTTGGATTAATTGGGCAGGGCTACTGCAAAACTATTTAAACAAACGTTTGTTTTTAGGACTTTTCTCTTTTGAAAGTCACTTTTCACATTACGCGAAAGGTGACTTTTATAAAAAGCACAAAGATGCCTTTAAAGGTGAAGGTAATCGTGTATTGTCGGTAGTGGTTTATCTTAACCAATATTGGTCGAATGACGATGGCGGTGAGTTAGTTATTTATCCACCTAAACAAGATAAGACGGCTAACAAACGGATCAAATCTAGCGTCATTGACCAAAGCAGAATAATAGTAACGCCAAGCCTAGGTACCATTGTTATTTTTCTGAGCGAAGAATTTCCACATGAAGTACTACCTGCTTTGCGTGACCGTTATGCTATTGCTGGTTGGTTTCGTTTAAATGCCAGTATTGCAAATAATATTGATCCACCACGCTAATGTTGGTTTTTATTTAATAAGCGTTATATCAAGAGGAAACATGATTGACCAAGTTAATTAAGACGCCAAAAAAGCTTCATGTTATGCATGATTTAAGTGAAGTAAATCAGGAGCTTTTACCACTAAAGGCACTGGCTGATCGGGAGCTAGCCTCAATATATGGCTTAACGGGTAAGGTTTATACGCCCTATATTGATGAATATATGCAGGTGAGTATTAAAAAGGCGGCCATTGTAGATTGTTTAAAAAAACAAGGCCATTTACCACGCTCCGACGTTGAGGTTATAAGTGCCGCGCTTGATTTTTTACACCCCAGAGCACGAACTAATGCTGTTTTTGAATATCAAGGCGCACAATATCAGCGTCGTTTTGCACCGTTAAAGCTCAGTAAGTCGGGTAAAAATGTGCAAAAGTGGGCTAAGTTTTGGCTTTTACAATTACCTAATGGCAACATTGACCCTAACTGGGAACGACAAGTGCGAGAGATTTGGCCAAGTTATTTCCTGATCAGAGTTATTGATATATAGCATGCGCTTTAGCTGTTATTGTTAAGATTTTTACTAACGCTCTTAATTACGAGTAATTGCTAATTTTCTAAATTAAATCAATGTTCTCTTCATTAATGCGCTTTATTGCCATGGTAAGTAGAGATGTGCAAACCTTTCATTTATACATATTGCATTTACACATCTTTGGCTTGGTAACTTTCAAATTTACGTTATTATTTTTCTCACTTAAGCATTTACATCAACCACCACTCGGCCTGTAACATCTCCTGCTAAAAGCTTGTTAGCGGTTGTAATTGCCTCATGTAGGCCAACAGTGCTTGAGATGTCAGAAATTTTATCTGCTAGCTGTGTTTGCGCTAAACGTTGCCAAGCGTCAAGTCGGTCTTGTTGTGAACGCATTACACTGTCGATTCCGAGGAGTGCAATGCCTCTTAAAATAAATGGGGCAACAGTGGCTGGAAAATCCATACCTTGTGCTAAACCACAAGCGGCAACACAGCCACCATATTTTATGCTGGCACAAACATTGGCCAGCGTCGTGCTACCAACTGAATCAATTGCAGCCGCCCAACGTTCTTTCATTAATGGCTTCCCGGCAGCTGATAGTTCAGTTCGGTCAATAATGTCATTAGCCCCTAGCTGTTTTAAATAAGCCACTTGCTCACTACTGCCCGTTGAGGCAGTTATTGAATAACCAAGTTCGGCTAAGATCCTAATAGCAAAACTGCCAACACCGCCTGTTGCGCCAGTGACAAGAATACTACCACTATCAGGTGTTATGCCTTGTTTTTCCAAAGCCATAACACACAACATAGCGGTATAACCAGCCGTTCCTATTGCCATCGCATTAAAGGGCGTTATACCTTTAGGTAAAGAAATAAGAAACTCACTGTTGATGCGAGCTTTTTGTGATAAGCCACCAAGATACTTCTCACCAACGCCATAGCCATTGAGCAGTACATGCTCGCCGACATTGAATTTGTTATTATCACATTGTTCAACAACTCCCACTAAATCAATGCCGGGGATCATTGGAAAGCGTCTAACTACCGGTGCTTTGCCTGAAATTGCTAGTGCGTCTTTGTAGTTAATTGTGCTGTACAGCACGTTAATAAGTACATCGCCGTCTTGCAAGTCGGTTTCATCAAGTTCTTTAACTTCGGTGTGATAGCCTTGTTTTTCATCTTTATTGATAACTAAACTCTTAAACATAATGATCTCCAATATAGACCGGTCGTCTATTAATGTGGTTGTAAAATTATTTTACGATTAATTGTAAGAATGAAACCATAAAAGTTTCGATAGGTGTCAAATCTCTAGTTAATTTACTTTTGGCAATGGCGCCTTCCCAGCCCATCCAAAAAAAGTTAGCTAACGTGTTGCAGTCAAGTGAGCCATTAATTGCGTTAGTTCGTTGTGCTAATTGTAAACAACAGGCAATTTTGCTTTGCCATAGTTCAAAGGTATTTAATAATAGTTGTCGATGGCTTTCTGGTAATAGGGTTACCTCTTGTTCGAGATTACCAATTAAACAGCCGCGTTTAAAATGATATCGGCTCATACCTGCTTTAGCATCGTCGGCAAAGTTTTCGATACGCTGAAGTGGCTCGATTGCTTCATTAAGCAGGTGTAAGTCTAACTTTTTGGCAAAGTAGCGACTGTATTCTTGAATAACCGCGATACCAAAAGCCTCTTTACTGGCAAAGTAGTGATAAAAAGAACCTTTTGGTACTGATACTTTTTTTAAAATCTTATCAAGACCAGAAGATGCAAAACCAAACTCAGTAAAATACTCCACGCCACTTTGTACTAGTGCTTGTTTGGTTTGGCTACTATTTCTGCCCGACTTAGCTGGTCGGCCACGTTGTGCTGTTGTTGTATTTTTGTTCATTTTTATATATTAGACCGATCGTCTATTTAAATGCAATATAAATTTTAATCGCCAGTTTAATCATGCCAAACCTGAAGATTTAAGATGGCTTTGCCGAACTTGGTTAGATCTGCGATTTTTTATTGTCATTTTATTGCCTTGTTTTGGCATTAATCTGAATTTTTCGCTGCTTTGTAAATTAACCCAAGACTATTTAGTTAAAAAACACGATAATTACCCTATTAAGATAAATTTTTTAGTCACTATAGTTTTAAGCCATAATCAAACCTTTCAACTCGACTAGTACAGCCATAATTCTGGAAGCCAATTCAATGGAAATTAAAGTTAATTTTCTCGACAACGTAAAAGTTGAAGCTAAGTTTGATGACTTTGCCGTCATCGCCGATCAACCTATTCGCTATAAGGGAGACGGCTCAGCGCCAGGACCTTTTGATTACTTTCTTGCTTCATCGGCGATGTGTGCGGCTTACTTTGTCAAGGTGTATTGCAACTCTCGTGATATTCCAACAGAAAATATCCGCTTGTCACAAAATAACATTGTTGACCCTGAAGATCGTTATAAGCAAATATTTCAAATTCAAGTGGAATTACCTGAAAGTATTTCAGAAAAAGATCGCTTAGGCATTAGGCGCTCTATTGACCGCTGTACGGTTAAAAAAGTTATACAAACAGGGCCAGAATTCAAGGTAGATCTTGTTGATAGTCTTGAAGAAGACGCGCAAGCTATGTTGATGTCGGGCTCGGCGGAACAAGGCAGTACTTTTATTCTAGGTAAAGATTTACCCCTTGAAGAAACCATTGCCAATATGACTGCTATATTAGCCGGTCTTGGCATGAAAATAGAAATCGCCTCATGGCGTAATATTGTGCCAAATGTTTGGTCATTACATATTCGTGACGCCGCTTCGCCTATGTGCTTTACCAATGGCAAAGGCGCAACGAAAGAAAGCGCACTTTGTTCAGCTTTAGGCGAATTTATTGAACGTCTTAACTGTAACTTTTTCTATAACGATCAGTTTTTAGGCCAAGATATTGCTGAAAGTGATTTTGTTCATTACCCGAATGAAAAGTGGTTTACGTTAGAGGAAAATGACGATTTACCGAACGGCATTTTAGATGATTATTGTCTTGGTATTTATAATCCTGATGATGAGTTACGTGGCTCAAACTTAATCGACACCAACTCAGGTAATGCTGAACGCGGTATTTGCGCTATTCCTTATACGCGTCAATCTGATGGAGAAACTGTGTATTTTCCATCAAACTTAATTGAAAATTTATTTTTAAGTAATGGGATGAGCGCGGGTAATAATCTACCTGAAGCACAAGTACAGTGCTTATCAGAAATATTCGAAAGAGCAGTAAAAAGGCAGATCATAGAACAAGAGATCGTACTGCCGGATGTACCTAAAAATGTATTAGAAAAATACCCAAGCATACTTGCAGGTATTGAAGCACTTGAAGCTCAAGGTTTCCCTGTTGTCATCAAAGATGCTTCGTTAGGTGGTCAATTCCCTGTAATGTGTGTCACGCTGATGAACCCTAAAACAGGTGGTGTATTTGCCTCTTTTGGCGCACATCCAAGTTTCGAAGTAGCGCTAGAACGTAGTTTAACTGAACTACTGCAAGGTCGTAGTTTTGAAGGGCTAAATGACGTACCAAAACCAACCTTTAATAGCCTTGCGGTATCAGAGCCGGAAAACTTTGTTGAGCATTTTATTGATTCAACAGGGGTGATCTCGTGGCGCTTCTTTAGTAATAAACATGACTATGAGTTCTGTGAGTGGGATTTCTCAGGCACCAGTGAAGAAGAAAATGATCAGTTATTTGCGATTTTGAAAGATTTAGGTAAAGAAGTTTATGTCGCGGTATTTGATCAACTTGGTGCAACCGCTTGTAGAATATTAGTGCCTGACTATTCAGAGATTTATCCGGTAGAAGACCTGATTTGGGATAATACCAATAAAGCGCTAAATTATCGCGAAGATATCCTTAACTTACACATTTTGGATGATGACGCGCTAGCAAGTTTAGTGACACGTTTAGAAGACAGTCAGCTCGATAATTATATTGATATTCGAACCTTAATCGGTATTGAGTTTGATGAAAACACGGTGTGGGGTCAACTGACGATTCTAGAGCTTAAATTACTTATTTACTTGGCATTAGGTGCTTTGGAAGATGCGCAAGAATTAGTGGAAGAGTTCTTACAATTTAACGATAACACGGTTGAACGACGTTTGTTTTATCAAGCAATGCAGGCGGTACTTGAGATTGCTTTAGATGACGAAATGGAGCTGGAAGACTTTCTCGCTAATTTCACTCGCATGTTTGGTCAGAGTGTGATGGATAATGTTATCGGCTCTATCAATGGCGACGTTAAGTTCTTCGGTCTTAGCAAAACTAGCATGAACCTTGAAGGCTTAGACAAGCATTTAAGATTAATCGACAGCTATAAAAAGTTACATCAAGCACGAAAAATAGCAGCACAAAGCTAGTGTTAGGCACGCAATACAGTGCAAAGTAACATAAAGCCAATATCTATTGTAGGTATTGGCTTTTTTATTGATCATTGGTTGTGTTTGATATCAGATATAGACTTAAAAATTACCTAGTAAACTTATACGTTAATACCGGGAACACTAAATTTTAAGCAAAAAAAAGCGTTTACTATAAACAAGTAAACGCATTATAAAAACATAAAACACTAGGGAAATAACTCTCTCGTATAGTAAGAGTGCTTGTTGTCAGTTAAGTTCAAATTGTTTTCTATTTTTTTTATTATTTTTTATGCTCTCATTTTTACGTGTTTAGAATATAGATTTATAGAAATAATTTGTTATTTGCTGCCTTTGTCCACATTTACTAATAAAGTGGATCTGGTTATTTTATTATGTTGTCATTCTTACTACCTATATTTATTGGTTTAATACTCGTTGCTTATCTAGCAGGGAAGCCTTATTGGTTGGAGCATAAGCGTCGCTTGATAAAAGCCAAACCGTTTAAAAAAACGTGGCGAAAAATAATTCAGCAAAGAATCCCTTATTTTAGAAAAATGCCAGCAGACTTACAGTTACAACTTAAGCAGCACATTCAGGTGTTTTTAGCTGAAAAAGAGTTTGTCGGCTGTAATGGCGTCGAAATTACCGATGAGATAAAGATTACTATTGCTGCACAAGCTTGTTTGTTATTGTTAAACCGAAAAACCAATTACTATCCAAAATTAAAAACAATTCTTGTTTATCCAAGTGCCTTTGTTAAGCAGCAACAAAACCGACATATTGATGGTGTGCAATTTAGTCAAAAAGTCGTGTTAGCAGGTGAGTCGTGGGATTTCGGCAAAATAGTGCTGTCATGGCAAGATACTTTAATTGGTGCACAAATTCCTGATGATGGCCGTAATGTGGTAATACATGAGTTCGCTCATCAACTTGATCAAGAAAACGGTAGGGCTAATGGTGCGCCAATACTTGAAGCAGGGCAAAGTTATCAGTGTTGGTCTGATGTTTTTTCAAAGCAGTTTGAAATACTACAACATCAGGCGAACGCAGGTGCGCCATCGCTATTTGATTATTACGGTGCAACTAACCCTGCCGAGTTTTTTGCGGTAGCTAGTGAAGTGTTCTTTGAGCAATCTCGACAATTTAACCATGAATACCCTCAGCTTTACCGACAACTTACTCAATATTATAAAGTTAACCCCTTGCAATGGTAATGAGTGCAATAAAAGGCGAGCATTGCAATTAAGTAATACTCGCCTGAAATATCATTGATAGTAGCTGGCTAATGGGGTTTTATTTTAAGTCAAAGCGATCAAGCTGCATTACTTTTACCCAAGCCTTAACAAAGTCATTAATAAACTTATCATCAGCATCACTCGACGCATAAACCTCGGCAACAGCACGTAACTCTGAACTTGAACCAAAAATTAAGTCAACTGGGGTTGCTTGCCATTTTAGCTTATCAGATATGCGGTCATAGCCTTGATAAATACCATCTTGGTTGTTGTCTTTACGCCATGTTGTTGACATATCAAGTAAATTAATGAAAAAGTCATTGCTTAACACCCCAGGTGTTTTTGTTAATACACCTAAAGCCGAGCCATCATAATTGGCATTGAGTACACGCATACCGCCAACAAGTACGGTCATTTCAGGGACATTTAAACCGAGAGTATTGGCTTTATCTACGAGCATTTCTGCTGGAGACATAAAGCTTTCATCACTGTAGTAGTTTCGGAACCCATCTGCATTAGGTTTCAAATAATTAAATGACTTGATTTCTGTTTGTGCTTGGCTAGCATCAGTACGACCAGGCTCGAAAGGCACTTTAATGCTGTGTCCTGCTGATTTTGCTGCTTGCTCAATAGCTGAAGCACCAGCCAAAACAATGAGATCTGCTAAGGATATTTTTGTGTTTGATGACTGTTGGTTAAAGTCAGCTTGAATTGTTCTAAGCGTCGCTAATACTTTATTTAATTCCGTTGGATTATTGACGGTCCAGTTCTTTTGAGGCTCAAGTTGAATACGTGCCCCGTTTGCGCCGCCGCGCATATCGGTAACACGATGGCTAGCCGCCGATGCCCATGCTGTTCTGACTAACGCTGAGCTTGCGATATCTGAGTTTAAAAGCTGCTGTTTAAGTTTCGCTATATCTGCTGCTGTCACTAAATTATGGCTAACGGCAGGGATCGGATCTTGCCATGATAATATTTCGCTAGGAATATCTGAGCCAACATACCTTGCTCGTGGTCCCATATCGCGGTGAGTTAGTTTAAACCAAGCTTTGGCAAAAGCTTTATCAAACTCTTTCGGGTCTGCTTGAAAGCGCTCAACAATTTTACGAAAACTGGGGTCTTCTTTTAGTGCTAAATCTGTGGTGAACATAATCGGCGCATTACGTTTATTCGCAATATGTGCATCAGGCACTAAGTTAGCTGCTGATTTATCGCTCGGGATCCACTGAATAGCGCCTGCAGGGCTTTTCGTTTGTACCCAGGTAAAATTCATCAGATTATCAAGGTAATTTGATGACCATTGGGTTGGTGTTACCGTCCAAGCGCCTTCTAAGCCACTGCTACTTGTGTCAGCACCAACACCACTGCCACAGCTGTTTTTCCAGCCTAAGCCTTGTTGCTCAATACTTGCAGCAGCAGGTTCAGCTCCCACGCATTTATCTGGTTTTTTTGCGCCATGAGCCTTACCTAAGGTATGGCCGCCGGCAATAAGTGCGACTATTTCTTCATCATTCATTGCCATACGGCCAAAGGACATTCTAATATCGTTGGCAGCAAGAAGTGGATCGGGAACGCCATGTGGTCCAACGGGATTAACATAAATCAAGCCCATTTCGACAGCCGCCAGAGGGCCCTTTAATTTACCTTTTTTATCACGTCGTTTATCGTCAAGCATATTAGTTTCAGGACCCCAGTAAACTAAATCGGGTTCCCAATCGTCACTTCTACCACCAGCAAAGCCAAAGGTTTTAAAGCCCATTGATTCTAGGGCAACATTACCCGAGAGGACCATTAAATCTGCCCATGAAATTTTACGACCATATTTTTGCTTCACTGGCCATAATAAACGCCGAGCTTTATCTAAGTTGACGTTATCAGGCCAGCTATTTAACGGGTCAAAGCGCTGTTGCCCACCAGAGGCACCGCCACGACCATCATGTACGCGATAAACGCCTGCGCTGTGCCATGCCATGCGTATCATCAATGGGCCATAATGCCCCCAATCTGCTGGCCACCAAGCTTTTGAATCTTTTAACGTCGTTTCTATATCTTGTTTTAGTTGCTTGATATCTATCGTGGCAAATTCTTTTGCATAATTAAATTGCTCGCCATATGGGTTTGATTCTGCACCATGTTGCCGTAGCGGGCTGAGATTTAATTGTTCAGGCCACCAGAATTGATTTGTTTTAGCGGCAGTTGCAGCAAGAGTTGTGGTTGATAAGGCCATTGTTGATATTGCTACCGATATTGCGGCAGCGAGTGATAGTGTATTTTTAAGCATAGTTATTCCCCGTGATACGTTGACTGTTGACATGTTCTGGCAAAGCTTTATTGATAAAGCATAGAGTTGCTGGCTAGCTTTTGATAATTGATTACTTGGAAGATAGTGTTCTGTTTTTTCAATGAATATAGTTACTGATTTAAAATCAATGAATTAACTTTGTTTTTTTTGTAAGGAAGGGGTTAAGAGGGCAAAGTAAGCTTAACTAAGTTGGTATAATATAAAAAATTGATTAAACTGAGTTTAATGTTCTATAACAACTATTAATATTAATCCATATCACAAATATTAAGTGATGTTGATAACGGAAAATTATGATCTCATTAAAACAATTGCACTATGCCTTAGCTGTTGAAAAAACCTTGCACTTTAAAAAAGCTGCTGACGCCTGTAATGTTTCGCAATCTGCATTAAGTACTGCGATTATCGAGCTTGAAAAACAGCTAGGTACGACTATTTTCGAGCGTAACAATAAGCAAGTGTTGATCACCAGCAATGGACAATTAATTTTAGATAAAGCCAAAAAAGTTAAATTTGAATTAGATGAGTTGCTGCAACTTTCACAAGCCAATAAACCCTTATTTATTAATCCAATGACTATTGGTGTAATTCCAACCATTGGTCCTTATTTATTACCAAAAGTATTACCCGAAGTGAGGCGACAACAGCCAAACTTTAAATTGAAAATAATTGAAGAACAATCGCAAGTATTAGTCGACATGGTCAGAAGTGGAGATATTGATGCTGCCATTTTGGCGTTACCATTTCCTATTGAAGGTTTAATGCATTTTGATTTTTGGCAGGAAGATTTTTACTGGGTTAGTCATAAAGATGAATGCCCAAGTCAATTAAAAGAAATTACCAGTGAAGAGTTAGAAATTGATAAATTGATGCTATTAAAAGATGGTCACTGCTTAAAAGATCACGCATTAGCCGCGTGTAGTATGCAAAATAATAAGCAAGATACAGACTTTGATTCAGCCAGTTTACATACCTTAATACAAATGGTGGCAGGTAAGTTAGGTACAACATTAGTGCCGCAAATGGCGCTCGATCAGTTAATTTATGATGAATCAGAAATTAGAGCGATCCACTTAAATGAACCCGGTCCCCACCGCACCATAGCATTAGTGATCAGACCTAATTATGTCAGAACCAACGAGTTGACCATTTTACGTGATATTTTTAGCGCTGAATTAACTAAAAAATGCAATTAAGCCAGTTGTTTTTAATTATTTAAATAAATAATTTTCAATCAGTTTCTTAGAATTACTTTATTGATTTAATTAAATTTACTGGATTGTAAAAGTTATCAATAATGACCTTACTGTTAAAAAGCGAGGTAGAAAATATGAAAAGCATCATTGAGAAAATAACTGGAAATCTAACGACGAACATTCAAAGTATACTTAACCTGTCTAGTGCGGCTCATGTTGAGGTTAGCACTGAGGCGCAAATTGAATGTAATTACGCTGATAACTATTACGGTGATCAGCAATGCCAACTTAAAGGTATCGAGTAGCAACGAATATACTTTAAGATAATAAGGTGGTTGACTGTCTACTGAAGCTATTATTAGCAAGTGTATGGAGTTCTGTTTTAAATTAGTACCATGCTAAATGTACAAGCTAATAATAACGAATACTCTAACTAACTAGAGGTATTATTCGAGCTGTTATCACTATTGGTAAACGCCTTTAAACTCTATGCGTAATAAATAGTAGCTAAGCAAGGCTTGTATGCAAAAAGTTGTGACGAAAATATAATAGTCAGTAGTCATGTCGCTGTGCTTATTAATGCTGGCCAAGCATTGACGAGTGATAGATACATGTTTGAACAGGTAAAAATAAGCCTCGATGGAACGAAATTCCAGCAGATAACTTGTAAAAATGCCGAGCTAATGACAATAACTTGCTTGTCATTAGCAAAGCCTTGTAGCAATAATGCTGCTTTTGAAAAACAGAGTAAAGTCAGTATTTCCATGAGTGAGCGGGTGATAATGGCAGGCTAAGCAAAGGTTTCTCTAACGCGGTGATAATTTTTTGCGCCGAAGTTCTGCCCAGCAATTGCCGGTAAAATAGTGATTACATGACGCGCGAGCCCAAGCCAAAAGCTGCTTGTGCGTTTGGGCTAAATTGCTGAATTAACCAGTTAATATTGGCCATATAAAGGAAGATTCAAAAGAACTCGCCCCCGCCAAGAAAACCAATCGGCAATAATTTTTTTAAGCATTGGCTATTAGTATGCCAAAGTGAAAAATTAATACTGACGTGTTTTTCTGAAGTTTTGAAATAGTAAACTAACAACACAACGGCAATAACGCTGGAAAGCATCATTGATTAATAAAACGTATTGTTGCCTGTAGCCTGATCTTTTGCGCCAACGACATGCGAAATAGCTGTAGCCATATTAATAATTTGTCTTAAGGAAAAATTAGGAGCATGGCATTGCCCGCTAAACTAAAACCCGCTAATGCTATTGGTCTCAATTTACCAACAAAATAGAGGGCAACAAGAAAGTATAACGTTTGTAAAACACTCCTGCCATCATGGGAATTGCCATGTTGATTAAATGCTTTGGAATTGAGCCTTGAGTAAGCTCATTCATGCCTTTGAAGTTCATTTGAAACCGTTGAATGAGTCTTTGGGCTTATTTCTTATAAAATATAATCTTTTGTCGCGTTAGCATAATCTAGTTTTAATTTTTATACATTCGCTTAGGTCGGGTGTTAATTGTAATAATTTGATCATTATTTGTAAGGCTTTTTACACTAATACGACACTTTATGAATATTAATCATTTGTCATCAATCTACAATAGCCCCAATTGATTAATCTAAGTAATAGGAATTTAAATGAAACTTTTTTTTAGCATATCACTGTTAGCGCTGTTGACCGCATGTTCCTCTGTCGCCATTCAACCTGAAGCCAACGGTATACGATTAACCCATAGTGAACCTGGCAATGAATGCACATTTTTAGGCGACATTACCGGAAGCCAAGGTGACTTCTTTACCGGTGCTTTTACATCCAATGCTGATTTAGAAACCGGAGCTCGTAACGACTTGAAAAATAAGGCGATGCAATTAGGTGGTGATACAATTTATATTTTAACACAAAGAGCAGGACAAACTGGGCACTATGACACTGACTTCGGTGGAGGTAGTCAGCAAACTAATGTCACGCTTTCAGGAAATGTTTATAAATGCCGGAAATAAATTGAGCGTTATTACGCTATATATGAATAGTAAAATTGGTTAGGTATAACCACTTTTACTGCTGGTTATGGTATGCGCTTTATCGTTATCATATAAAAATTTGCGCTTAACTTTGGCTCAGAATTGGAATTCTTAAACTTTCACGCTTTAAAAGGTTCTCAGCAACTTCAGCGGGCACTTGATAAAACTCATTTACGTATTCTTTAGCATTCAAGTATTTACGAATTTGCTTCTTTACTTTACATGGGTTGGCGCACTGTAATGAAAACACGACTTTATAGTTGCCTGGCGTTTTTGCTGATAGCGTTTTTGCATGCTCGTCTGGGTCAGTTGGTGTGCAGCCAATTTTAATCACATCACTAAAGAATGAATGAGTCATCACATAAACATTGCCATAAGAAATGTCATTACTATCATTTTTTTTATCAGTACTTTCCATTACAAAAAACAACCTAAATAGAAGATTATATTAACTATGGCATTACCCTTTTGCTAACACAACTAAAAAACCTATTAAATGATACCGTATTACCATAGAGCTTGCTAACGGTTTAATTACTGCAAGTTATTATAAATAATGGTAATTACTTCAACTTTAAATCGATGAACGAAGGCTAATTTACGCCTTGTTTGTATGTGTTTTAATCATGATAAAGTTGGCTGCATGCTTGGCAGTATTAATGCTATAATCGCCACTAATATTGTGAGAGCTAGATAGTTCACCTCATGTGCTCGTATGTATAGAACTGAAGAGATTTTTAATGCCATTTTCCAAATTTGGATTGTCAGCCCCAATTATAAACGCGTTAGCTGATTTAAAGTACCTTGAAGCGACAGAAATTCAAAAACAAGCTATACCGGTTATTTTATCAGGTAAAGATGTTATTGCCGCTGCGCAAACTGGCACAGGAAAAACGGCCAGTTTTGTTTTACCTTTATTAGAGAAATTAAGCGCTGATGAAGAATGTCACTTACGTGGTAAACGCGTTCGTGTGCTGATTTTAACACCGACGCGTGAGTTAGCTGTTCAAGTGGAAGCAAGTATTGCACAATACGGAAAACACCTGAATATCAGCTCTATGGCGATGTATGGCGGCACAGAAATAGAGCCGCAGAAGCAGCGTCTGATTTGGGGCATTGATATTTTGGTTGCTACGCCAGGTCGCTTACTTGATATGGCACATCAACGCGCTGTAATTTTTGATCAGCTTGAAGCGTTTGTGGTAGACGAAGCAGACCGCATGTTGGATATGGGCTTTATTGACGACATTAATAAGATCATCGAACGGCTACCACAGCAACGACAAAATTTATTATTTTCTGCCACTATTTCTGATGATATTAGAACTTTAGCCAAAAGGACTATTCATCATGCGACTGAAATCTCTGTTACTAAAAACCAAGCGTCAAAGCCTAAAATAACGCAATGGCTGGTCACAGTCGACAAAACTAATAAGTCGGCGCTGTTAAGTTATTTAATTAAAGAACAGCAATGGCAGCAAGCTTTAATTTTTATTGAGACAAAACATGGCGCAGCAAAACTGGTTAGTCAATTGGAAAAACGCGGCATTAAAGCAGAATCAATTCATAGTGGTCGTACTCAAGCTGTACGTGAACAAATATTAACTGACTTTAAAGCCGGTAAGATTAAATTTCTTGTCGCTACGGGTATTGCCGCGCGCGGTATTGATATTGGCGAACTAGCGCGTGTGGTTAATTATGATTTACCTGACAAGGTTGATGATTATATTCATCGAATTGGTCGCACCGGGCGTGCAGGTAAAAGTGGTGAAGCGGTTTCTTTTGTTGCTAAAGACAACTTTAGAAATTTATGCGCCATTGAAAGCCGGTTAGGGCATATTATTGAGCGTAGAGAGTTTGACGAATTTCCGGTTAAAAAAATTGTGCCGCTGTCGATTTTAAATTATGTACCAAAAAATAAGCGTTAGAACTTTAATCACGTAAGTTTAAACCTTGGTTTTAAACACTGATGTTAATGATAATAACGTGTAGAAAAATGAGTAAACAACCCCGTAGGAAATAGGAAAACAGATGAATCCAATTATTGCAATTTTGAAAGAACACAACATTAGCGACGAACAAACCAAGGCTGTATTTCAGGCATTAACAGAAAACCCGTTAATGGCAATGGCAACCGTGCAGCAATTAGGTATTCCACAAGATAAATTACAAGCTATGATGATGTTATTAATGCAAAACCCAGCATTAATTAAAGAAGCTGTTGATGAGTTAGGGCTTGATTTTAGTAAAGTTGAAGCGGCCAAAGCAGCATTGAATAAGTAATTTGTTAAGTAAATACTGTTGAAGGCGTGACAATATTTGGCAGTATTTACTCTTGTTTAGCTGTAGTACGGCTTTACAAAGGTGGTATACATCATCTAATTAGCAAAAAAGTTGAATAACCTACGCCAGCCGAAACGTCTAAGTTATCAGTAATAAAAATATCATCATTGCTCCTCTTATTATAAATTAACCGGTTTAAATACCGGTTTGTTGATCTAAAAATGTTTCATATACGTATTTCTAGGTTATTTATTGATAAAAATTATGCAATGAGATTATCCCAAGAAAGTGAATCACGAGTTATTGAAATGGCCTGGGAAGATAGAACGCCATTTGAGGCGATAGAGCTACAATTTGGTCTGAATGAGTCTGAAGTTATTCGGTTTATGCGCAGTCGACTGAAATTACGTAGTTTTAAGCTTTGGCGCTCTCGCGTAACAGGGCGTTTAACCAAGCATGTAAAGCTTCGCAGTAAAGATGTCTCAAGAGGTTATTGTCCTTCACAATATAAGCATCGTTAAAAGTGCTAGATATTTTTAGCTGACGCTGGCCACAACGCTATTAAATCAACAAAGCAGACAAAAGGTCGTTAACTGTTTTTGTCGCACGAATATTTCAATAACTGATTTACATAAAGCATGGAAGCTAGATTTTATCGCTTGCCTCGCTACCTAGTGTTGAGAATTTGATAAAATCGAAAACGCATTAACAAGCGAGCGACATTGATGAAAACGTTGTCACTGTTGCTGCAACATTTATTAGATGATCATAACGCTAATACAAAAAGAATAAATATACTTAGCTATGTAGTTGATAACACCACCTTTAAAAATTTTTGTTACAGAGTCAATATATTATTGGCTTTTAGTTGTGTGTCGTTTATTTTAACTAGCTATTTTATTACGTCTTAATCTTGGCGTTAGACATTTTGAGTTTAAATGGGTATTTATTTACACTTGCTCGCTGTAATACCTGCTTTAATTTTAGGCGCTATAAACTTATTGTTAGAGAAGGGGACCTAAACTCACCAGCGTATCGGAAAAGTGTGGGCTATTTTAATGTTAACTACAGCCGTTAGTTCTCTTTTTATAATGCCTACGGGTAGCTTTACATGGTTGCATCTTTTTTCTCTTGTAGTGATTTTTTGCATACCCCTTGGTGTGCTTTCTATTCGTAAAGGCAATATTAAACGTCACGTTTATTGCATGTGTGGTGCGTATATCGGTACTGTTATTTCTGCTTTTTTTGCTGTGATGACACCCGGTCGTTTTCTTAATAGCGTATTTTATTAGTTCAACTGTGAGCAAGTGTAGTAAGTGCAAGTGAGATCAGTTTGTTGTTCATTTATGTCTTTGGCATTTTAGCTATTAACATTTTTACTTATTATCTTGTTTAACAATAGAAAAACTCAAGCCGGAAAATATAGTAATACGTTAAATGAAAAATGATAGTTGACTGTTTTTCGTTTACTACAAATTTTAGTCAACTATTTTTATCTGCCTGAACGGGCGTTAATTGCGTAAAGGAAAGTGTCATGGAAATCGAAAGTTGGTTAGCATTTTGTTCAATTGCTTTATTGGCAACCGCAACCCCTGGGCCAGCTACCCTGCTGGTTTCAACAAATAGCCTAATGTATGGTTTTAGTAAGTCACTGATAACAGTTCTCGGTAATATTTCGGGCCTTCTTTTGATGTAGAGTTTTTCTGTGCTTGGTTTAAGTGCTATTGTGTTGAATTCAGCTGTTGCATTTACCGTACTGAAAATTTTTGGCGCAATTTACCTGACTTATATGGGGGTAAATCTTTGGCGAAAGGGCATAAAACCCCTTGACTTAAAAGGCGTACCTCAAGGGAAAAAACATAACTTGAGTTTGTACCTGCAGGGGATCTTAGTTTCTATTACTAATCCTAAAACTATTGTTTTTACTACTGCATTATTTCCACAATTTATTCTGCCATCAGAGCCATTGCTTGCCCAATTTTCAGTACTTGTTATCAGCTTTATGAGTTCATCTTTGATTTGTCTTTCAACATACTCTTACCTTGCTCATAGAGCGAAAAATAAAACCGCGAAGCTATTGGCTAACTCAGTTACAGGCCGAGTATTTGGTTCCATATTTATTGGCGCGGGTTGTATTTTAGCTTCAGTATCAAAATAAGTTATAGCTAGCTAATCGATAACCTTTAGCAGGGGATTGTGGTTATGCTGTTTAATGGCATGCCTCCTCGTTATATTGAGGAGGCGGTAATGTCGACTTGCGATGTTATTGCTTTATCACGCTTTGATTGTGCTTACTGTGATCAGCTGCTAGCGAAGTACTCCACCTTGGTAGATTACGCTATTCAATTCGAATTGTTGCCTTGATAATTTTGACTGCTTTTTGTGTGCGACCTGAGCGGCTACCTAAAGCTTCTATTGCAGCTAATGTGGTATCTAAGCCCTCAACCACTTCACCAAAAATAGTATGTTTACCGTCTAACCAAGGTGTTGCTTTAAAGGTGATAAAAAATTGACTACCATCAGTATTCGGACCAGAGTTTGCCATACTCAATAATCCCGCTTTATCGTGGCTTAATGAGTCATCAAATTCTCCTGCATATTTATAACCAGGGTTACCGGTACCGTTACCTAATGGATCGCCTCCTTGTGCCATAAAATCTTTGATGACACGATGAAAAATTAAGCCATCATAAAAGCCTATCTGTGTTAAATACATTGTGCTTGTCGCATGCATTGGGGCGGTTTCAGGAAATAGCTTTACGACTAACTTTCCTTCGCTAGTGTCTAAATCCCAGAAATATTGCGCTTGAGGATTAAATTCGACTATCTCAGGTTTTACTAATTGGGTTTTCCAGTTGTCTTGGCTCTTATCTATTTTTTGTTTTTCAACATAAGCATTTACCGCCTTCATTGCGGGGTCTGGGTTAAAGCATCCCGTTAATGTTAGTAATAAAATAGTCATCATGTAGAGAGGAATAGATGATAAGTAGCTTCTTGGCATGTGCTTTCCTTTAATATTGAGCGCTGCGTGCTTTTCGCAGTCATTAATTCTAACAATAGGCGACAGGGTAGTTAATTCTGTGCTGTTGAGCAATAGTAATTTTAAGGTACGGTACTAGAGGCTGTTGATTCTTGACTTCATAGCGCTGTAGCACTCGAAAAGGGTATCTGAGGTGTTCCATATCATGCTTAACTACTCTAAATATGTATGAAGCAACAAAGAGTGACGCTTTTTCAAAGTATTTTTAGTTGCATAAGTAATCTAAGTCGCTTAAGTAACTGGCTGTGTCTAAGCATCTATGGCAAACTTTCAATCGAGTATCGTCGAAAAATGTTAAAAAACTAGCTCAGATACATCTCGTCTTGTCATCTCAAAAATCAGCGAATAGCAGAGGCTACAATAAAAGCTCAATCGCCATAAAGGAATTTAACAATGCTTAGCGATCATTTTTACTGCTCAGTTTTGACAAACCGATAAAAATAGCGCGTCGCTGTGTGCTATATATAGCTTGGTCATTTATGCTGATTTGTCCGTTGATAACTTCCACACCTAATGAACGTAATGGAGTTAAATAATCAGGAATAGCATAACTTGCTGAAAACTCACTGAGTAACGAGGTAAATATTTTGCTTTCAGTTAGTTGGTCTAGCTTGTGAGCTATTTCAGTGGCACTGAGGTAACGATCGAAACAGCATGCTTGTAACTGTGCTAAGGCGAGATCTAATGAGTAGGGGGGGGCGTTTTTTTTGGCTAATGCTCGTAGAGCAATATCAGCTTTGAGCCAATACAGGGCTCCACTCCAATAAATGCGCATATAATTACGGTTTTCACCGATGTGATCACTCAGGTAATCAAGCCTTTGATGAGCATAGTTTTGTTGTTTATTACCACGCTCGAAGCCATCATACAGTTTTTGCCATAGCGTTTTTTCGTCAAACATACCAACTCTAGCTTGAGTAATATTTTGGTAGTAACTGGCTAATCCCTCAGAGAACCATCTTGCATCACCCGCATCGTAAGGTATCAGTAAGTGGCTAAATTCATGGTAAATTGTCCAATCTGCTTTTAATGCCTCAAGACTACTATCAAGATTAACGACTAACGTTACTTCAGGTGGTGAATATCGATTAACTTCCCCCCAAGGCACGGCACCTTTACCGCCCTTACTGGCTTTTATAATGGTGACAAAGTCTTCAACAGGTAATTTGCCATATACCAGCCGTAAGGCTTTACGTGCGTGCTTAGCCCAAGTGTAAAGTTGAGCTTTTTTATCTTCAGGAATGTTGGTAGCAAAGTTAATCGTATAAGATTGATTAAGACTATTTTTTGTTGTTGATTTTGACTCACTTTGTAAGAGCTTATCATCTTTGAAGCCAGCAGCTTCAAGCTCATCACCTATGTGATTTAAGTCAATGTTATGTGAGTGGGCACTCATGGCTGTAAGGCCAATAGAAAGTAAAGCAAGCAAGATAAGGTAAGAAAAAACACCAAGGTAAGGCTTGAGTATATTCATGAGCGAGTGGCTTTTGTTAGCGTTATTTATTAACTTATTTATAACCTTATTTTTAGCAAGAAGGCAGTAAGCTTTGCATTTAATATGTAACAACGGGTTGCACATGCCAAAAATACTTACTCTATCAGCTTGTTAATATTGACTGCATGTTGCAATTCAAGGCGTAATGAACGCTAGGCTGCAGCGCTCAAGTCAGTCGTGTACTGATATGATTACGGCTTATTTTTTGGCAGTTTTACTCTTACAACAATAATGTAATTAAGTTTGTCTGTTAGTTCTCAAGGCCAAGATTATCAAGTAAGCTACTGGTTATCTGTTTTTCATTTTGTTTTCACTTTATGTCAACTCAATCTATTTTAATTACCGGCTGCTCATCAGGTATAGGTTTGCATGCTGCGCTTACGTTGTCGGCACGTGGCTATCAAGTATTTGCGACAGCTCGTAATCCGCAAGATGTTGCTGAGCTGCAAGCTAAAGGCTTAACTGCTTATCTACTTGACTTAACTAGCACTGAAAGCATTACACAAACGCTTGCACAAGTACTTGAAGAAACGGGAGGGAAGTTAGATTTTTTATTTAATAATGGCGCTTATGGGCAACCTGGCGCGCTAGAAGACTTACCTACACAGGCATTAAAAGCGCAGTTTGACACTAATGTTTTTGGTTGGCATGAATTGACTCGGCAAGTTATTCCGGTGATGCGCCAACAAGGTCATGGCAGGATCATTCAATGTAGCTCTGTATTAGGCTTTGTTTCTATGGCCTATCGTGGCGCTTACAACGCCTCAAAATATGCAATAGAAGGGCTAACGGATACTTTAAGGTTAGAATTGAAGGCGGCTAATATCGCGGTGGTATTATTACAGCCAGGTCCTATCAATACACAGTTTCGTGCTAATGCCTTAACGGCATTTCAAAGTAATATTGATATAAATAACAGTGTCCATAAAGCACAATATCAACAGCAAATCGAGCGTTTAACCAGTGAAAAATCAAATGCAACGTTCACTCTAGAGGCTATTGATGTGACTAAGGCATTGATACATGCCTTAGAAAGCAAGCGCCCTAAAGTACGTTACCGCATAACGACACCAACCAAAATTTTTGCTGTGCTTAAGCGTTTATTGCCATCGCGTTGGTTAGATCAGTTATTAGCAAAAGGCTAACGGTTAATAAGGTGACTTTTGAAGGCTATTAGCGCAATAAACATCACTTTAGTTAGTGCTATTGAGTTGCTAAGCAGTCATTTAAGCAGTCATTTAAGCAGCCAGTTATGCAGTCAGACATGTAGTTAGTTATGGAAGGAATATTGTTATGAAAGAATCAGTGGATGAGCTTAAGAGAGAAGCTAAAGCTAAATTATTGTATTGGAATAATATAAAAAGCAGTCGAGTCAAAGTGTTACTCATTGTGCTGTTTTTAGGGGTGATCGGATTAAAAATTTTCACCACCGTATTAACTTTTGACTGGCTGGCTAGCTTATTCAGTTAAACAGATGCTTTATATCTTAACAAATGTCTTTGTGTAAAATATGTAAGTAGCATGCTAACACTGATTATTTATAAGAGTTTTCCTATAGTCGCCTGGGGTTTGCTGGGTGAGTTTATTAAACCAACGATAAAAAGATCTTGGTTCGGTAAAGCCCACTTCAATACTGATTTCATTCAGGTTCAATTTACTTGCGGCTAAATGTGTTTTTGCTAACTGAAGTCGCGTTTCATCGAGTACGGCTTGAAATGTTATCCCTGACGCTGCTAAGCGCCGTTGTAAGGTTTTAGCGCTCATAGCAAATTGCTCGGCAATGTCTTGTTGATGAAAATTACCGCTTTTAAGCGACTTCGCTATGCTATTTTTTAGTTGAGTCGCCATATCGATTTCTGTTGTTAGATCAGAAATTAACGCTTGAGCATGACTCTCCAGTGTTGATAGCAGTTGTTGGTCACCTTTATTTAAAGGTAACGATAATAAAGTTTTGTCAAAAATAATGGCATTTTCTGCTTGCCCGAAACGGACAGGGCATTTAAATACGGCTTGGTATTCATTTTGTTGACTCAACGCTGGTTTATGTCGACTAAGTAGTATTTCACTTGGGTTACTGGCTTGGTTGACTAAATAACGTGCAAAGGTTAACCAAGAGCCTAGACAATTGTCGATCATGTGGCGTTTAACGTTTGGCTCAGTAAATTGGCAATGCCAGCTAATTTTTACCTTATCGCCTAAATCGGCAAAGTTGGTAGTCCCCATATCACCAACCAATTTTTCAAATGGTTGAATTTTGGTGATAGCTTGCCCTAAGTTTTCACAATTCATTGAGATATAGCCCAACACACTATAAGAGCCAGGTTGTACATGTTTTGCCGTGTGTAAGCCAAATAAGTCATCAGAAGATTGCTCAATTAATAAGGCGATTAACTGCTGAAAATGTAGCCCGGAAATATGTTGGCTATTATCAGAAAGTAGCGCTAGGTCTAAGCCAACACGTTGACAAATATCATCTATATCAAGCTTTTGCTCAGCGGCTAATTGCAAATATTGTTTAACTGCGGGTACAGAGGCTTGTCCTAGATTTTCACCTAAGTCAGTTAATGAGCTATTTTCGGTTGCTTTTGCTTTGGTCATATTGGTCATGAACTATGTTGTTATTTATTTTTCAGTGGTTTAGGTTTAGGTCTAGGGCTAGACAACTTAAGGCTGTTTAGCTTTGTCCTAAAATGTCACCTTGACTGTCTTTTTAGGACATTTCGCCCTTACATGCTTCGTTTTATCATAACTAATAGATAACTAACAGTGAATTAATCGCAAGGTAGTAACATGAGACGTTGGAATGGCTGGGGTGATGAAAGCACCTCAATGGATTTACCACAGTCGGCAGGGGCATTTCTAAAGCAATTAGTGGGACAAGGTAAGCCTCTTAACGATGTTGGCTTAGCTGAGGTCATTAACACTGTGCCTCAATCACGTTTAACAGCACATCGATTAATATCGACAGATGCTGAGCAGCGTGTGCGACATGCCAAAGGGCAGTCTTTACCCGACTGGTTAGCTATGCACAGTGGTGAAATAAATTGCTTTCCCGATGGGGTTTGTTTTCCAGAGAACTGCCAAGATGTTAAAGAGATTTTGAGTTACGCGAAAGCGCACAATGTTGAATTAATTCCTTATGGTGGTGGCACTAGCGTTGCTGGCCATATTAATCCTAAAGTGTCTGAGCGAGCGGTGTTAACCGTTAACATGAGCCACATGAATCAACTGCTAGATTTAGATGAGCAAAGTCAAATAGCAACTTTTGGCGCGGGTACACCCGGCCCGATGGTTGAAGCTCAATTATTAGCGCGTGGTTATACTTTGGGGCATTTTCCGCAATCATTCGAGCTTTCTACTATTGGTGGCTGGGTTGCTAGTCGCTCAAGCGGGCAACAGTCATTACGATATGGCCGTATTGAGCAGTTATTTGCTGGCGGGAATATTGAAACCTTTGCTGGTTCACTTAATGTACCTACGTTTCCAGCCTCATCTGCCGGCCCAGATTTACGTGAACTACTGTTAGGATCAGAAGGGCGCTTTGGAATTTTAACGCAAGTAAAGGTGCGGGTAAGTAAAATCCCCGACGTGGAAAAATTTTCTGTAATTTTCTTTCCTAATTGGCGTGCTGCGAGTCAGTTTTGTCAACAAAGTGTTCAACAGCGTATTGCCTTATCTATGTTAAGAGTCAGTAATAGTGTTGAAACCCAAACTCAGCTTAAACTTGCGGGTCATGAAAATGCAATAAAATGGCTTGAACGTTATTTGTCATTGCGCGGTTGTGGCGATGAAAAGTGTATGTTGACCTTCGGTTTAACGGGTACCAAGCAGCAAATAACAGCCAGTAAAAAACAGTTAAATCGCTTTGTAAAACAATTTAACGGGGTTAACACCGGTGAGCTATTGGGCAAAAAATGGCAAGCCAACCGTTTTCGGTCACCTTATCTGCGAGATGCATTATGGCAACAAGGTTATGTTGTTGACACTTTTGAAACGGCAACTGATTGGGGTAATGTTGATAATTTAATGGCCAAAGTTGAAACCGCAATACGTGATGGTTTAAAGGATGAGGGCGAAAAGGTTCATGTTTTTACTCATTTATCGCATGTTTATAGTCAAGGTTGCAGCTTATACACCACCTACCTTTATCGAAATGCTGACTCTTACCAAGCGACACTTGCTCGTTGGCAAAAACTAAAGCATCAAGCTAGCGATATTATTGTTAATAACGGCGGCACAATTAGCCATCAGCATGGTGTCGGTAAAGATCACGCACCTTATCTTGCAGTAGAAAAGGGTGAATTAGGCATGAAAGTACTTGAAAATATAGCGGCGCATTTTGATGCCAACCAACAGTTAAATCCAGGTACATTACTTGAGTAGTTTGCTGTCATTGTTTGAGGATTGGCTAATATGAACAGCGCAGATAACCTTGCACAACCCTTAGCTCATGAAAATAATACTGAAGCTGTTACGTTAACTGTTGGCGAGCTTGGGCATAATGTTTTAATGACGCGCGAGCAACGTATTAATGATATCAATGCTCCGTCTTGTTGGGACATGGTGATTATTGGCGGTGGTATTACCGGCGCAGGTATCTTGAAAATTGCCTGTCAAATGGGCTTGAAAGTGTTATTACTTGAGCAAAAAGACTTTGCTTGGGGGAGCTCAAGCCGCTCTTCAAAAATGGTTCATGGTGGTTTACGTTATATGGCGCAAGGTCAGCTAGCGCTGACACGAGAGTCAGTGACTGAACGTCAACGTTTACTTGCACAGGGTGAGCCTTTAATTAGTCGGCAAAGCTTTGTTATGAGTCATTATAAGCAAGTTTTCCCGGGTCCTTGGGTGTTTAATAGCTTGTTGTCTTGTTATGACTTTATCGCTGGTGCCAAACAACATAAATTTTGGCCTAAGTCGTCCTATCAGCTACTAGCACCTAACGTGGCAGAGCATAGTTTACTTGGTGGTACCCAGTTTTTTGACGCTTTAACGGAAGATGCGCGATTGGTGCAAAGGTTGATTCAAGAGTCTTTACATTTAAAAGGTCAAGCGCTTAACTATGCCAAAGTGACTAACCTTGCTGTCGGTGCTAAAAATAATCAAATTACCGTCCAGATGCAAGAGAATGAACAAGCGATAACACTTAATGCCAAAGTAGTGGTAAATGCTTGCGGAGCTTGGTCTAAACTACTACAAAGCACAGCTTTAAAAACAGATGTGTTAGGTTCTGATACATTGCCACCTGAGCAAAAAGAAAATAATGGCACTGGTCAACAAGCTAAAAAAACAGCTTTTAGCATGCGACCGCTGCGAGGCAGTCACTTAGTGATTGCTAATTGGCGTTTACCTGTGGCCAGTGTTATTTCTATTCAGCATCCGGTCGATAAAAGGCCGGTGCAAATATACCCTTGGCAGAATGTCACCTTGGTCGGCACCACGGATGTTGAGCATCATCAAGATATGTCGTTTGAAGCCAAAATTAGTCAAGATGAGTTTGACTATTTACTTGCAACGGTTAAGCAGCAATTTCCGGCTGCTAACATTACTCAAAGCGATATTATTTCCACTTTTGCAGGTGTAAGGCCCGTTATCAGCACAGGTGAATCGCTTGAGCCGTCAAAAGAAAAACGTGAGCACCACATTGAGCAGCATCAAGGCGTAATTAGCGTAACCGGAGGTAAGCTAACCACCTTCAGATTGATTGCTGAGCAAGTATTAAATAAGGCCTGCCAGTATTTGGCAATGAACAATCTTCAGCAAAAAGCAATACTGACTAAGGCACTTGAGAATGCTTGTCAGCAACCAATATTGTCGCAGGCTTCTTCAAACTTATCGTCATCAATTCAACGACATGTGCAGCAGCAAATACAAGCCTGTTATGGTGAATTTAGCCATGTATTTGTTAATGCCAGTGCAAAAGCCCACCTTAGCCCGATCCGCTATAGCCGACACTTATGGGCTGAGCTGATTTGGGCTGTGCGTTTTGAGCAAGTACAACACCTTGACGATTTATTGCTACGACGTACTCGACTTGGCAATGTGCTACCAGCTGGTGCACGTGAGTTATTGCCAGACATTAAAGCACTTTGTGCTCCTTATTTGTCTTGGAATGAAGCTAAGTGGCAAGCCGAAGTAGCCCGATACTTATCCTTATGGCAACAGTCTTATAGTTTGCCTGATGATGAAATTACTACAGAGCAAGGCAGTTTATGATAAATACTAGCTCATCAAAAAGCGCTTCAAAAACAAACACATCAAATAAAAATCAGAATAGCGTTTCTCGTGATGATTTGATCTTAACCATAGATAACGGCACACAAAGTGTGCGTGCCTTGTTATTTGATTTACATGGCAATTTAGTCGCTAAAAATCGTATTGAACTTGAAGCCTATTTTTCTGCAAATCCGGGATGGGCCGAACAAAGTGCTGATTACTTTTGGCAGATGCTAGGTGAGTGTTGCCAACAACTTTGGCAGCAAAGTGAGGTCATTAACAAAGGTTATCGTGAAAAAGTTAGCGCGGTTACCATTACCACACAACGTGGCACTGTGATTAATTTAGATAAAAATGCTAAACCGTTGCGTCCGGCCATTCTTTGGTTGGATCAACGTTTATCTAAACCCACTAAAGTTATGCCGTGGTACTGGCGGTTAGCATTTTCATTTATCGGCCAAAGTAACGTTATTGATTATTTTCGTCGCAAGGCACAAGCCAATTGGCTAGAACAATACCAGCCTGAAGTTTGGCAAAAAACCGAGAAGTTTTTATTGTTGTCAGGTTTTTTTACACATAAATTAACCGGCCAGTTTAAAGATTCGATCGGCAGTATTGTGGGTTACCTGCCGTTTGATTACAAAAAGCAGGCCTGGGCAAAAGATTGGGATTGGAAATGGCATGCTTTGCCAGTAAAAAGATCTATGTTGCCTACGTTAGTTAAGCCGGGTGAAAAGCTTGGGCATATCACTGCGGCGGCGGCTAAACATACCGGTATACCTGTCGGCACAAGTTTAATCGCCTCGGCCTCGGATAAAGCTTGTGAAGTGTTGGGCTCAGGTTGTATTAGCCCAGAGACTGCTAGTTTAAGTTATGGCACTACCGCAACCATTAATACTAACAATGTTAATTATGTCGAGCCACAAGCGTTTATTCCACCTTATCCCTCAGCTATACCAGATAATTTCAATAGTGAGGTGATGATCTATCGCGGCTTTTGGATGGTCAATTGGTTTAAACAAGAGTTTGGTCAAAATGAGATAGATAAAGCGCAAGTGTTAGGGGTCAGCGCTGAGAGTTTATTTGATCAACTCGTTGCCCAAGTGCCGCCAGGCTCAATGGGGCTGATGCTACAACCTTATTGGTCACCGGGCTTAAAAAACTTAGAAGCAAAAGGCGCAATTATTGGATTTGGTGATGTGCATACTCGCGCCCATATTTATCGCTCTATTTTAGAAGGATTAGCGTACGCGCTTCGAGAAGGTAAAGAAAGCTTAGAGAAGCGACAAAAGTGTAAAATTACCCGTTTAATTGTTTCTGGTGGCGGCTCACAATCAGATGCCGCTTTACAATTAACGGCTGACATTTTTAATTTACCGGCTCATCGTCCACATACCTTTGAAACTTCAGGCTTAGGTGCTGCTATTAATGCCGCAGTCGGGCAGGGCTATTTTGATAGTTATCAACAAGCAACCGCGGCAATGACTCGTATTGAGCAGAGCTTTTCACCTAATCAAACTAATGTGCAGTTGTATAACAAGTTGTATCAGCAAGTGTATCGAAAAATGTATCGACAATTAAAACCTATTTACCAAAGTATTAAAAAAATAACCGGTTATCCAGAATAATAAAAATAAATTATTTTATTTGTAAGGTATTGATAAATTGTCATAAATAAAACTTATCATGCCATAAGCATTAAAGTGAGTCGTAAAAATTATAACAACAATTAAATATGAGTAGGAAGGACCTTAATATGAGTTATACCCGTCGTAAATTTATTAAAACCATAGCCGTTAGTGCCGGCGTAGTCGTGACCTCAAGCTTAGTTGGTTGTGGTGGCTCAGATAAGAAAGCTGCTGTGGTTACGCCTGAGCCAACAGAGCCGAGTATTTTAGATGGTAGTCAATATTTTCCTCAATCTGTGGTATCCGGCGACCCTAAAGCTGACTCGGTTATATTATGGACCCGTGTTGATGATGGCTCAGGTGCTGATACTTCACTTATGCTGCAAGTGGCAAATGACGAAGCGTTTGCCAATTTAGTGGTTGAAGAAAGCTTTGATGCTCTAGCTGCCTCCGATCATTGTTTAAAAATTCGGGTCACTGCACTCGAAGCTGGGCAACACTACTACTATCGTTTTATTTATCAAATTGATGGTAAAAATTACACTAGCCGTACTGGGCGAACCAAAACGGCTGCTGCTATAGATAGCGATAGTAAAGTAAAATTTGCTTATGTTTCATGTCAAGATTATATCGGCCGTTATTTTAATAACTATTTATCACTGCTTGATAATGACGATTTAGATTTTGTCGTACATTTAGGTGACTATATTTATGAAACTACCGGTGATGCATTATTTCAATCCGTGGGTGGTGCTCGTACTATCGAGTTTACCGACCAAGAAGGGGCGCTTACTTTAGGGGTCGGTGATAACAAAAGCCAAGCAGCGAACAGCTTAGATAATTATCGTCAACTCTATAAAACCTATCGCACAGATGAATTATTACAACGGGTGCACGAACGTTTTCCGATGATAGCTATATGGGATGATCATGAGTTTTCCGATGATAGTTGGGGGGACCGAGCTACTTACTTAGATGGTGCTGGCGATGAGCAACAGACTCAACGCAAGAAAAATTCAGAAATGGCTTATTTTGAATATATGCCTATTGATCATGAACAAGTACATAGCGCTGCTGAATTAGCAGCAGGTACGTTGGCTATTACTGATGAACACTTGTTCCCTAATACCCGTATTTATCGAGACTTTCAATTTGGTCAGCATTTGCATTTAGCCATGACAGATTTTCGTACCAATCGTCCAGATCATATTCTGCCTGAAGATGCTTTTCCGGCAACTGTAGCGATGGACCAAGCAACATTAACTGGCTTTTTATTAGGCACAGGCATGGCACAGGCTCAGGTTGATGGTATTGTTAGCCAGATGTCACCTTATATTGATATTGATAATGCAGCGTTTGCACCTTACAAAGCGACGTTTTTAGAGATTTTTACTGGTCTTTATATGCAAGAGTTACTTGCACGAGTTGAAATAACACAAACTGATGCACTTGCAAAAGCGCAGCAGCGTGCGGTGGCCGCAATACAAGGTAATTTAGCCACAAGTTACTTGAATCAAGTGTTGAGTAGCGCAAAAGCAAGTTTACCTAGCGAGCACCCGATCCAAATGCTACCGGCATTACCGGAGGTTGGAGTTGCACAAGGCCTCGCTTTTTATACCATGGGGAAAACATCATTATTTAATTTTATTGGTAGCCGTTATCTTGTGGTTAAAGATACCTATGATCTATATGCGGGGTATTTAGAGTATGTGGCTAACTTGCAAGGGACTTCAGTGCAAAGTGGCTTTGACGCAGCGCAAACCGAATGGCTTGGACAAACCTTCGCCACCTCAACTAGCACATGGAAAATGCTAGGCAGTTCTGTGTCGTTTTCACCGTTGATTTTTGATTTATCAGCAAATCGAGCTGATACCGGCATAAGCCTGCTTGAAGAAGTACTGAACTCTGATGCACTTCCTGCAACTTTAAAACAACGGTTTTATCTAGAAGCCGATCAATGGGATGGTTTTCCGCAATTTAAATCCTCGTTTGTTGATAACGTTATGAGCCAGTTTGGTGTGATCAGCTTAGGCGGTGACATACACAGTAGTTACGTCACTGAGCATAAAGCCAATAATGTTACCGGTAAAAAGTCATATAACTTTACAACGTCATCGGTATCGTCAGGAACTTTTGGTTCATTTTTAGAAAATGGTATGCAGCAAATATTCTCACAATTGGGCGAGGTACCTGAAGCACTTAGCGGTTTACCGTTCTACTTTGATCCGCTAGTGCGCAGTGCAACCAAACGTGATGATATAACTGATAACATGGTATTTTCTCGGATGTGGGAACATGGTGTTGCTATTGTTGAAGTTGATGCCGAACAGGTATTAGTTAGCTTTCATAACACGGGTAGTGAATTTCATAACATGGATACGGTGACTCGTAATTACTACCATGATGCTGAAAGCTTTCTCTCAAAAGTTCGCCTATATCAATTTAAGGTCAACGACGGGGTGTTAACACAGTTATAGCCTTTTAGTTTTTCATAAAATAAATAAAAAGTTCGCATCTGCGAACTTTTTTTGATCTACTAATTAAAACAAATATCAGCAAGAAATTAAGCTAGCAAATAGTGCAGAAATTAACGCAGTAAATAGCGTAATGATTTTAGCGCTTAGCAATTCAAGGCGAAGAACTGTTTAAAAATCAATTGCTTGCTCGTTTTTTGAGCGTCTGTATATTTAACACATTGTCAGGAGTTAAATGTTTTTAATTTTTTTATCTTGATAAACAACGAGTTGTGTTTTTGGCTCTTTTTTTGCTTGTTGCGTGGCAGGTGTTATAGGCTACTAATTTATAGGTAATATATTTTAATCCTTCGAACACAATTTTATTTAAATTATGCCTTTGTAAAAAGAATTAAGGATGTATCATGTTAAAGAAAGCATTTACTACAGCAATACTACTGTGCGTTAGTTTATCAATGACGTTATCTATGTCGGCCAACGCAACATTAATAAATGGAATTAATGGTAGTTTTGATGTATTTGGAATAGGAAATACCACTTTAAACGCTTCTGGGGAAGTTGTTGAAATCGACTTTTCGTTGAACAATTTTGGTTTACGACCTTTCATTATTACAGGTGATTACCTGAATTATTTTGATATTAATACCATTTTTACGGTTAAAACCCCGCTACTTTTAAATGATATTGTTGGTAACGTCTTATGGACAGTAGAAGGCTTTAATTTTACCGGCTCTTCAATTCGCGGTAACGCTACAGTAGGTGGTTCAACAGGGTATACATTATTGGTAATGTTTCGCACCCTGATTTTATGACGACAGAAACTGAGTGGTTTTTTTCTACTCAAGGGCTAGTAAATAATGCAAAAACTGTGAAAAGCTTTTCTTCAACAATAACTTCTCCTGCACCAAGTCAAGTACCTGAACCAGGCACTTTGGCTTTACTTGGCTTAGGGTTAATTTCTTTTGGTTTTAGCCGTAATAAAAAAGCTGCATAATATATTGTAGATTTATTTACCTGCGCTGATTAATGGCGCTGTTATCAAAAGCACTATATTTTTTATAGTGCTTTTTTTATATATATGACTGACTTATTTGGCGACTTATTTGGTCACCCATAATAACTTGTCTATATTTCACCCAATAAACTAGCGTTAGTGTCGAGCATCGACGCAAATGGATTGAACAGCGTATATTTCCGTTAGCGCAGGTATACGTTATGGCTTACAAGATTACTTAACACTGGCTGATGAAACCGGGTGCATAATCAGAGATGATAAACGCGGTGCGATTAACACTAAAACAACAAGTATACTCACAAGGCTACACATCAGTAATCAAAGCTGGTTAAAACTCACGACCGACTTTGAAAATATATTCACCGGTGCGATAGGCATAGCAGAGCACTAATGTGAATTTAGTGAACTATAGATTTAAAAAGAGCGCATGGCCTAGCGAATGCTAAAGTCTGCTTGAATAGTGCATAAGCCGTTTTCTTACCCTCGCGAATTGGATGCTAGCTGTACACTGGCAGATAAAGTGCTGCTAACGTTCGGCGATTAGCAAATATTGTGAACAAATGAGTAAGTTGAGTCAGTAAGCTGAGTTGGCTACTTTCTTAAATGGTTCAAAATAAACCGTTCAGTGCGTTATCATTATTGCTTGCATTTATCATGGGTGGCATAGTTAATAGCTGATTTTAGCCAGCACATTATTTTAGCTATGGAAGGAAGTTATGAGTCGTTTTCTATTTTTGTTATTAAATATTCTAGCTTTTAAAGCTGCTGCATGTTCCTTTGCTCCAGCGTTTGATGAGTTTGTAATATCGGAAAACTCATCTGATAAAGTTACTACACCAACTTTTAGAGTTGATTCAATTCACAGAGGAACCGATGATGGAAATCATGGTTCATGCTCGGATGCAGGTTTTATCAATTTAAAACTTGAGGCTTTACCCTCACATGAGCAAGGTTATATTTTTAAAATTGTTGAAGGTAAATTTGAGGATCAACTTTTTTACGAATCTCCTGTCGTTCCATCGAAGTTTATGGAAAATGAAAAGCTATTTAGCTTTCTTTGGTTAGATGGGAGTAATAAAGAACAAGAGCCTATAAATATCACTGTTCAGATTATTGCTGTATCTCGTTCTGGGAATAAAAGTGAACCTCAACGATTAAAAATAACTCACCCAGGTATACAAAAACCTTGGTGGAAGGTTTGGTAGCAAAGCATAACTAACAAGTGACTATGGTAATTTTCCATACAAAACCTAATGTAGAACAAGTATTACTACATTGAAACTAACGTCGGCTTTGTGGCATGAATGATCATTATCAGGCAATCTCATTTAGTGATTGGTGCCTTAAACATTATGCGCAACTAGATAAATTTAAAGAGGGCGTTTATTAAGTTTCAGGAGCTATAGCATGTTAAATAAAGATAATACGGGTCTTATTGTGGTAGATATTCAGGGAAAGCTCGCAAGCTTAGTTTATGATAGCGAGGCTTTAATTTCGAATTGTGAAAAGCTGATCAAGGGAGCGCAAGCACTGAAGTTACCCATTATTTGTCTTGAGCAAAATCCCGAAAAGCTTGGTGGCACTGTTAAGAAAATAAGCTCGCTGTTAAGCAGTATTAACCCAATTACTAAATTTACATTTAATGGCTGTGATGAGGCTAACTTTATCGCTGCGGTAAAAGCTGAAAATGTTGATACATGGTTAGTTTGTGGTATTGAAGCGCATATTTGTGCATATCAAACTGCACTTGGCTTATCGGAGTGTGGTTATAGCGTACAGCTAGTGAGTGATTGCGTATCCTCCCGCACCTTGGGCAACAAGCAACTTGGCATAAGTCGATTGATGAATAAAAATATTGATATTACAGGTTTAGAAATGTGCCTGTATGAGTTAGTAGCAGATTGTCGAGCTGCTGAATTTAAAGCAATACTGCGCTTAATTCGCTAGTTCACGCTTTTAACTTTTAGGTTAAAATGCTCGAGATGTTGAATTAATTCGCTCTAGTTTAGTTCTTTATTGAGCATAAACAGGTGAAACCTAGCGATGAGAGAAGTAATTATTACCCTTGAAGTGTGCTGAGGCTAATTTCAGATTACTTTTTGATTGAGCGTTAATGTTGCTCGGCAGAGGAGAGACTCTTGAATTGCAGCAATATAATTGCGCAAACAAGAGTCTATTGTTAACTTCAAACAAGTAGCGTAAATACTGCTTTAGCTAGATTGTTTAACGAGCTTTTTGATTCGATATTTGATTCGATAATGATGAAAGCAAGTCGACTACTTTGAAACTGGCATTTTCCATTAAGGCTAGTTTTTTAACTGCCGTTTCACTATCACCCTCTGCATGTGCCAGCAAGGCAGCAAGACCATTACTGTGAACATCTGCATGTGGAGCTTCCATCTTTTTGAAGGCATCAAACTCTGAATATTTAGTTTGTCCTTCACCTTGATAATACCATTTACCGAGTCTACACATGGTATGATCTGCTAAATCACTAGCCGATTTTTCTGACATGCCAAGCATCACTTGGTATACATCAAGTTTCCAAACAACATGATCCATTTTTACTGTTTGAATAAAAGCATCAGCCGTTGAGTTAGTGATCACCGAATACATATGCTGAGATAGTTTTACAATTTCAGTGGCAGTCTCTTCAATCGATGAAGTGCTTGTGGTGATTTCATTGCTCTTGTCACCAACACCACAAATACCATTAACTACATCAGCCATCTGATTATTTACTTGTTCAATCAATGCCGATATTTCGTTAGATGCCTCAGCTGAACGTTGCGCTAATGTTCTTACTTCATCAGCAACAACAGCAAAGCCTCGCCCTTGTTCTCCGGCACGAGCCGCTTCAATTGCCGCATTTAAAGCGAGTAGGTTGGTTTGGTCAGATATACCTTTGATGATATTAACAAAGTCATTTATTCCGGTGATCACGGTTTTTAATTGATCGACTGATGTTGACGCCGTTTGAGTATCGCTAGATATTTCTGCTGTAGATTTCACCGTCAGTGCCAGCATATCCATGATTTGACTAAATAACTCTTGTGAAGATTGGAAGCTGTCTCTATGGGTAATGAGCTCTGTTGATGAGTTGGCTAAACTTTCTCTTATTTGATTAACTAAAGTAGAAGATTGTAACCATAATTTATTGAGCTCTTCTTGGTTATTATATCTTACGGCGGCTTTTGACATATCGTCTGAAAGCGCTAGGTTAGATTGGCTGAGTTGTTTTAACTCTTCCTCAAGTAATAAGTTTTTTTGTTTTAGCTGTTCATTTTCAGCTTGTAATTGCTGCATTGCTTTCTTGTTATTGAAATTAAATACCATATATTTACTCAGTCAATGTGAACTCCATTTGTCATTATCATAAACGATAACACTTAAATAAAATAAGTTTAAGTGATTAAGAGCAAGGGTTAGTCTGTTTAGCTGTAAGTTAAGAAGTAAATCAAGTAAACATTAAACTTGCATAAAATATTGAGTCAATTCTGTCGTCATTAGTGAGAATTTGTCTTGATGCTTCTGATATTTGTCACTTGCTGGCCTCTCGGTTTGATTTTAACTCGCTATATTTCTATGCTTTCTCAACTGTCTAGTAGTAAGCTCAGCACAGAATCGGTAGAATAATTACTTTGATTTTTATGAACTTGGCGTGCACGTAAATTATGCGAATTATTCACACATCTGATTGGCATTTAGGCCAACACTTCTATGGCAAAAGTCGAGCACGTGAACATCAGCACTTTTTGAATTGGTTAATTGAGCAATCTCAAGTACAACAGATTGATGCCATTATTGTTGCTGGCGATATTTTTGATACCGGCACGCCGCCAAGTTATGCCCGCGAAATGTACTTTGATTTTATTGCCAAGCTCCATCAAACGCGCTGCCAATTAGTGGTACTAGCCGGCAATCATGATTCAGTGGCTATGCTGGGCGAGTCACAAAACTTATTACAGCAACTATCAACAAGGGTGATTTCTGCGGTTAGCGATAATATTGCTGAGCAAGTGTTTGTACTTGGTAGCTTGAAAACTGAGCAGCAAGCGGTGATCTGTGCCATTCCCTTTATTCGCGCCCGTGATGTTGTTAAAAGTTATGCAGGACAATCGGCTGATGAAAAACAACGCTCATTACAACAAGCAATTACCGGCCATTATCAGCGTTTATTTAGTGAAGCACAGGCTTTAGCCGCAGCTGGAAAAAGCGATGAAGGTCGGTTACCGATAATCGCAACCGGACACTTAACTACGATTGGTGCATCAACGAGCGAGTCAGTTCGTGATATCTATATTGGTACTTTAGAAGCTTTTCCGGCTAGTGAATTTCCTGATGCAGATTATATCGCTTTAGGTCATATTCACCGACCTCAAAAAGTGACTAAAAGTGAGCATATTCGCTATAGCGGTTCGCCTATTGCTTTAAGCTTTGACGAGGCTAATACACAAAAAAGTATTGTTATTGCCGAATTTAAAGAGGGTGAACTCAGTCATGTTGAATTAACCCCCGTGCCATGCTTTCAACCTTTAACCATGGTAAAAACTCAGCTTGATTCCTTGTCTGAAGATATTGCTAATGTTGCGAACACAATGAGCACTAAAACGGCAGATGCGCAGAGCGAAAATGAGCATAGAAATGTCACAGAAAAAATTTGGCTAGATATCGAGATTGAAAGCGCAGAGTACTTACAAGACTTAACCGCACGCATTGAGCATATAGTGGCTGAACTCCCGGTAGAAGTACTGCTTGTTAGGCGCAGTAAAAAATCACGTCAACAAATGCCCAGCCATGAAAAAAAAATCACCTTGAGTGAACTGAGTGTGCAAGATGTTTTTGATGCACGCATGGAGCTAGAAACCTGGCAAAGTGATGAACAACAAGCGCGTAAAGCACGTTTAAATAGTTTGTATCTCGAAATTGCCCAGCAAACAGAACTTGCTAGTGCCACTGAAAAAGTGGAGTCAAAATAATGAAAATTTTATCGCTGCGTTTTGAAAACATTAATTCGTTAAAAGGTCATTGGAAAATTGATTTTACCCAATCGCCATTTGACACTAGTGCCTTATTCGCTATTGTTGGGCCAACCGGTGCCGGTAAAACAACGATACTCGACGCTATGTGTTTAGCGCTATATCATCAAACACCTCGCTTAACGATATCAGATAAGCAAAATCAATTAATGACCCGCCACACGGCTAATTGTATGGCTGAGGTTGAATTTGAAGTAAAAGGTCAAGCCTATCGCGCTTTTTGGAGTCAACGTCGAGCAAAAAACAGTGTTGAAGGTAACTTACAAAAGCCGACCGCTGAATTAGCAAAAATAATTTTTACAGAGCAAAGTCATACAGAAAGTGAAAAGCTTAAACAGGGCGAAGCAGAAGTTATTGCTAGCAAAGTCTCAGATATTCGCAGCGAAATAGCACGTATCACCGGATTAGACTTTTCTCGTTTTAGAAAGTCGATGATGTTGTCGCAAGGGGAGTTCGCCGCTTTTTTAAATGCTCCAGCTAACGAGCGTGCAGATTTACTTGAAGAATTAACCGGCTCTGAAATTTATGGCGATATATCTAAGGCAGTATTTGAGCAACATAAAGAAGCTAGTCATGCATTAAAGCTATTTCAGGCGAAAAGCGCGGGTATGCAACTATTAACTCCTGAGCAACAGCAGCAAATTAGTGCAGAGCTTACTAACGTTACAGCGCAGCAAGAGCCATTATCACTTCAATTAGCTCATTGGCAACAGGTACGACACTGGTTAACAAACTTACAAAGCGCGGATAAACAAAAGCAACTTGCAGTACAGGCGAAAAATTCAGCACAACAAGCACATCACGAGCATGCTGAGCAATTACAAGCGTTAGCTTTATCAGAGCCCGCAGAAAATTTACGTGCTCACTACCAACAATTAAATAATATTAATCAGCAAGTTAATGAACTGAAGCAGCAATCAACACAGCTTGAACTTGAATTAAAAAACAGTGCCGGTTTGGTTAGTAGTGCCGAGAAAACATTAACTGAATTCCTTGTAGAGCATGAAACGTGCATTGCCCAGCAGCAAGCCACCGAACAGTTAATGGTTGAGCAAGTTTTACCCCTTGATAATAAAATAGTGCACCAAATAACGCGTCAAAATCAGCAAATAAATCGACTTAATAATGCCAGTACTGAAGTAAAAGAACTTAGAACAGCCTTAGATGCGTTAGAGGGTAGCAAGCAATTACAGCAAGAAAAATTGACCAAAGCACAAGACTTTATTGCTCAGCAAAAGCACTTAGCGACACTGCCTGAATATTTACCTTTGTGGCGCAATATGTTGGCGCAGCTAGTCTCCGAAACACAACTAAGTTTTGACTTGCAAGCACAAGACGTAAACATGCAGCAGCAGGTCGATAATTTAAGCCTTGAACTGGTAGGGCAAGAGAAAAAGCTGCTTGAGCTTGAAGCCGAATTTCAGCAGCAAAAGCTTTTGCTTAGTCATAAAGAGCATGAAATTAGTGAGCTTTTATCTCAGCATCATTGTCAACATGAGCAAGCACTTAATCAGCAACTTCATGAGCTGCAAGCAACAATGGCAGAGCAGGCACAAGTGCTACTTAATGCGCAACGTTTTCAAACGTTAACCGTTGAACTGCAAGACATTGAAAAAACTCTGCATCATGATAAACAACAGAGTAGCAACCTAGCGGAACAGCTAACGGCTTTACGCGCACAATACAAACAACAAAAGCTTGCAATGACCGATGTGCAACTTATTGTTGAACAACAAAAAACCATTATGTCGCTCAGTGAGCATAGAGCAAATTTAGCGCCAGATGAAGCTTGCCCATTATGTGGCTCAGAGCAGCATCCTGCGGTTGCTGACTATCAAGCGCTTTCAAGTGCTGGGGCTGTTGAAACTGAACATCAACGGCGGTTGAAACAACTGACTAGTGAGCTTGAACAACTTGAATTACAAGGTAAAGGCTTGTCATCGGAGCAAGAGCGTTTAACCGAACGCCTTAATTTTATTACTGAAAATAAGGTAATAAAACAACAAGAGCAAGATAACTTAAGCCAGCAATGGTTAACTCAACGTGAATTACTTAAGCTTGATTTTGACTTATCAGCGTTTGAGCAAATTAAAGCCAGTATCGAAGCGCGCCAACAATACTTTACTCAACTTAATAATGCTAATAGTCAGTTACAGCAATTAAAACAAGCGCAGCAGCAACAAGTTGAGTTGATAGCAAAACAAGAAAAACAATTATTCACTTTGTCGAATCAGAGACAAAACCAAACCACGCAACACAGTCAGTTGCAGCAGCAAATAGAACAAAACAAGCAAAATATGCTTGATAAACAAGCTTATGTAACACAAGAATGGCAAAAGCTTGCTACTTTAATGCAAGCGAATGAACTGCATATTGCTGATTGTTTTACTGTTTTTTCACCTAAAGAAAAGGGCCTTAATGCAAGCCCTGATGACTTTAACACTGCCGTGTCATTGCAACAGCGATGGCTGGCAGATATTGAACAACAAAGCCGCGATTACCAAACAGCGCTTGGTGCCTTAACCGCTGACCAGGAGCAGCTTCAGCATGTGCAGCAACAATTCGCGATAATGCAAAGTAAATTTGAGCAACTGCTGATTTCTGAGCAAGCCTTGAAAACTGAATTAGCGGAAATAGAACAACAGCTTAATGAAGATAAAGCTAAGCGACATGATTTATTTGCTGAGCAAGATATTCAGCAAATGCGTCAGCAGCTGAAACAGCAACAACAAGCGCAAGCCCAAATATTGCAAAGCCATCAGCAAGCGCTCAATGATCAGAAAATACAACAACAGAATATTACCGGTAAGTTAAATGGTACTGTTGAAGCACTCAATCGTTTATTACCGCAACAGCAGGCAGCAGCCGAAGCTTGGCAAGCACAGTTAGCGGCAAGTGAGTTTAATGATGAAGAAGACTTTACAGCCGCACTTTTAACTGCAGAGCAGCGCAAGACACTGAAAGAAATACAGTTAACAATTGAGCAACAAACTCAACAAGCTAACGCGCAATATCAACAAGCGCAGCAACAGTTGCAGGCGCTAGCTCAAGTAAAAGTGCAACTTCAAAACGAAACCGAGCAATTACTTGCCGCAGATAGCGATAACCTTACTGCCTCGCAGAATGGTGTTGAAGCAGAAGAGGCGTTATTTAATAAAGACTTTGTCATTGAACAGCAGATTGATATTGTTGATTTTGATGAAAAAGCCCGTGTTTGCGTTGAAAAGTTAAAGCAACTACAAATTCGCCAAGGTCAGTTGAGTCAACAAGTTACGCAAGATCAACAACAGCGAGAAGAGCAACAAAATTTATTAGCAGATATTGCTAAACAACAAGCCGAACTGGATGATCTTTCGCATCTCAACGGGTTAATTGGCTCAGCAGATGGGGCTAAATTCAGACGTTTTGCCCAAGGCTTAACGTTGTCGCATTTAGTTTATCTGGCGAATCAGCAACTAAATCGGTTGCATGGACGTTATCAATTGCAACGTCAGCAAAGTGATAGTTTAGCATTGGAAGTTTTAGATACTTGGCAAGCCGATAGCGTGCGAGACACCAAAACCTTATCAGGCGGCGAAAGCTTCCTGGTTAGTTTAGCACTCGCGTTAGCACTGTCAGATTTAGTCAGTGCAAAAACCAGTATTGATTCACTTTTTCTTGATGAAGGTTTTGGCACATTAGATAACGATACTTTAGAAATTGCGTTGTCAGCGCTTGACTCTCTCAATGCTAGCGGCAAAATGATTGGGGTGATCAGTCATGTTGATGCTTTGAAAAAACGCATAGATGTACAAATAGAAGTGAAGAAACACAGCGGTTTAGGGGTCAGTGAATTGGCTGACTGTTATCGTTATCAGGCAAAGTAACGTGCAAGCAAGTCGATAGTGATTTTGCTTATTGTCTATACCGGTGCGGCTGTATTTTGATGCCTCACGGGTATAGCCTTTTCATGAGCGGATAAAAATAGAACTGCTGAACAGAATTCATGATTTTTACACTTCAAATTGATTAGTGAGGAGTTGTAAGTTGTTGACATGATCGTCAAGCTGGTTAGCTTTTACTTTGATTTGATTTATCAATTGATTACTTTCTTGGCCGCTACTGACAATGCCATTGATATTAACGTCTAAAGAAGCAGTAACATTGCTCTGCTCTTGTACACTGGTAGAAATTTGTAGCGATGTATTATTTATATCGTCACTTGCTGAAATGATTTTTGCTATAAATTCAACAGAATGCAGCATCATTTCGGTGGTTTCTTCTCCTTTACCTTTGCTGTTTTGTACAACTTGCACAGCTGATACAGTACCTTGCTGTAATTCAGCAATCATTTGACTAATTTCTTCGGTACTTTGTTGGGTCCGACTTGCTAAAGCTCTAACTTCATCGGCAACTACTGCAAAGCCACGACCTTGCTCACCGGCTCTTGCCGCCTCGATGGCCGCATTTAGTGCTAACAAATTTGTTTGTTCAGCAATCGCCTTAATAACATCGATCACGCTGACCATTTTATCAACGGTGGTGGCTAGTACGCTGATCACTTGGCTAGCATTTTCCAAATCAGAAGATAATTCATTAACCGACGACATGGATTTGTTAACCACTAAACCGACTTCATTAGCCTGTTCTTTTGCTTCAAATGACGACTGTGATGATTGTTGAGAAGTTAAGGAGATATCTTTTGTACTGGCAGCCATTTCAGTAATGGCTGTTGCTAACATGTCTATTTCAATATATTGCTGTTCGAATAAAGCATTAGCCTTGCTAACATCTGACTTTACGGCACTTGAAGTATCACTTATCACTTGTGTTGTGGTGATAATAGTTTTAATCATCGCCTGAGTTTTATCAAAAAAATGATTAATTTGTTCAGCTAATGCTCCCATTTCATCATGAGTGTGTATATCTAGTCTTTTTGTTAAGTCACCGTCACCGTGAGCAATATCGGTTACTGCGAGAATGACTTTATTTAATGGGTTAGTCACAATGACACGAGTCAGTATGAACAGTATTAGTACCAGTAAAACATCAACTAATACTACACCGATGATTATTTGTATTAACGCTGCTTGCACTTTAGTATTAATTTCTTTTTGATCAATACTAATGACAATTTCACCAACGGTACTTTCTTCTTCGTATTCATTATAAACTAGCGGTTGCTTTACCTCTTCACCTTTTATTCCTTGGGTGTGTTGAGCGTATTTTACTTCACCATCGAGTGTTTTAATTTCGATACCGTAAACATACGGGCTTTGTAACTCAGAAGAGCCTATTTTGGTGATTTGTTCTGATAAGTCCATCCAGATTGCGGCGGGTAAATTGAGTTTTAATCTCTGTGATACTAATTCTATGCTTTTACTAGCCTCAGCTAATACTGATGACTTTACTACTTTATAGTCATAAGCCCCTTTGGCGATCAGTACAATACTGACTAGGATGGTCGACATCGCGATTAAGCGAATTTTGATACTAAAATTTGAGAAGATATTGATAAGTAATACTCCAAAATTTACTTGACTAATATACCGCCAACTCACTATCTCATCGGTTGATTAAGCAAAGCCCGATATTAGGCACAATGGCCATAAAGTATGGCCTACAAGGTATTGTAAGCTCAGAGCAAAGCCAAACAAGCTAAGTGGTGTTAACAACGCTGGCGTTAAGTGTCGATATTTATGTGGCGTCTAAAATGATTTTTTGGCTTATATTGTTAATATCACTAATAAAAATGTGCTTCACAATCGACAATAAGTATTAAATAGAAAGTACTAAAACTTTAGTGGTAGTGTTGCTAACAGCTTTGAAAGGGCGAATTAAATAAAGCGATGATGGTATAAAAAAATTTTAAAATGTATAAAGCCGACAGAATATAAAGCGTTAATACGGAGTGAGCTACTCCTTGAAATTAGCCCGCCGAAATTAAATATAATTATAAAAAATAAATAAAGTGTTTACTTATCGAATAATTCACTCTATAGTGGCGACGTTAATTATTCCCATCTAGTTTATTTAGCCGATTATTTATAAAATCGTGTTTGCCTTTCCCTTTCACAGTTAGTCATCACTTAATTTATTAAGCTTAAATTATTGTCTGATTTTTCGAGCGTTATCTCGTAAAAAGTTGTTATTTTTCAAATAAAAAAGTTCCACTACACAATAATATAGCTTTTGTTCATGCGTTATTACGCACATTAAAAGAGTTTATTATGTCATATACATACCAAGGTACGATCTATTCGATCGCATCGCCAGTTCAATCAATTTCTGTTAACAAAAACAATGTTTCAGTAACTGATAGAAACGGCACTAAATTAATTTCATTTACCAATGTAAATGATTCAAAATCATTTTTAGCTTGGATTTACCAAAGCTAAAAATTAAAACCTCAACTGTTAATGGCTAACGAAGTAAGTTTAGCGATTCAATAGTACCCGTTTGAGTTTTGTTTTTACTGAACGCCAATGCGTAACAGGTTTAGTTGGCGCTAGCGTTATCAGCTGCTGCCATTGCTGTTCAGTTAACTCAACTTTGGCGCCATGCGCTAAAAGTACCGACTCAACATTAAGTGCCTTCACTTTTCTTAACGATTCAATATAGCGGTTAGGATAAAAAACGGGGTAGGGCGGAATAAATGCACCGCGCACTTTCACCATCAAATCTGCGACATAAATTTGCTTTGTATTTTTATGATATAAGGATATATCTCTGTCGGTATGGCCTTGCGTAAAATGCGCCTGCCAGTCTTCAAAACCAGGTAAATCCTGTAGATCGCTGAGATAATAATCAGGTGTTAATGTGCTTGCGTAGTAAATAAATTTTTTCGCTTTTTTCTGACGACCTGCCACCCACAGGGTTAACAACAAGTCTGTCAAATGCATAAGTTTACCGTCAATACCGCTATACCATTGTCCTGCGACATTAGCCGCGGCTATTTTACAGCCATATTTTTTACGTAATGTGTGAGCGGCACCGGCGTGATCTGGATGCATATGAGTCACGGTTATTAATTTAATATCCGTCATGGCGCGCTTAAGATCATCACGAACAAAAGCTTCTAGTACGGATATATCAGCTCGGCAGCAGCCATCAAGTAATAAAAGTTTGTCGCTATATTCGGCTAAATAAATGTTCTGAATATAACCGGGTAAACAATGTAATTTGAGCATAAAAAATACGTAGATAATTATCTGACCTTTACGCTAGCTTTTTATGGCCTTAAATTCAACAGGTTTGACCAGGTATTGTTTTGAACTTGCTGACAGCACGTAAACATTCATAACCGCTCCCTATGATAAATGATGACAGGTTCAGCTAATTTAAAAATTATATATAAAAACCTAAAAGCCACTGTTACTTGGCCTAATTAAGGTTTTGTTTGCCATGCTGGGAAACTTATTTTATAAATACGTATTAAAGAGGGTATCTTTTGCTTTGTTTTTACTTTCTTTACGATTAAATTGATGGGGTAGCACTGACCCCATCAATTTTTTAATTATTGACTTTCTAATGAGTTGCTCTGTCACCCCAAATATCTTGTAGGCGGCTATCGCGACCACAACTCCAACGATAAGTGTTATAACGTATAGGGTTATTTTTATAATAATCCTGATGGTAGCTTTCTTTACCTTTAATAGGATAAAAGGTACTGGTATTTAATATCGGTGTTATCACTGTTTGATCAGGGAATTCGTTAATAACAGCTTGTTTTGTTTGCTCTGCTATTTTGCGCTCTTGCTCGTTAGCTACAAATATGGCGCTTAAATAGCTTGGACCCTTATCACAAAATTGGCCTCTTGCATCAAAGGGATCAATATTAAGCCAGTAATGATCTAATATACCTTTGTAACTTATAACATTAGGGTCATAGGTGATTTCTACGGCTTCATAATGGCCTTTATGGTTACCATTATAAGTGGGGTTTTTAAGTTTGCCGCCGGTAAAGCCTGACACGACATCTTTTACGCCTTCGAGCTTTTCAAAGTCGCTCTCCATGCACCAAAAACAACCGCCTGCTAATATGGCTTTTTTAGATTCTGCTGCGTGAGTAAATGAGGCATGTAAAAGAGTACTGAATGATAAAACTAAGGCTAGTGTTTTTTTCATAAAAATCTCGCATGGAATTGGTTAATACGCTTCTAAAGTAAAAGACCAGAGATGAGACAAAGCTATTTCATTAAATTAGTTAACGTTAGAACCTGTTGACGTTTCATTATTGAAATTTGTTCAATCTAGGGGCAATTTAATAGCAGCGGCAGGTTTGTAACCTAGTGAGCTAAGTAAAAACCAGTAACAAAGAGGACATACCCCCTAGGATGAACTCTTTGGCTACCGCATGTATGTTTTAATATCGCCTATTTATCTGGAATATCCACACTAAACGGGCTCTGCCTTGTTCAAACTCACATCGATAGAGTGCTCGGTAATAGTAACCAACATAACAAGTATAAAGAACGGCTCAATATCTCCCCTTGGCGCGCCGGGCTGCTTTTAGCTGCTAACCCCGTGCCTGTGATACTTGTGAATGGGGCTGATGTGCAGGAACAGCTGGGGTATTTAAGGAAGACTTGTTGGATAACCACTTTTAAATTAAATCAGTATTTAAAGGGGGAGCTTTGTTTTCTACTTTGGTACTTGGTGCGCCATACCTTAGTGTTGCGCAAGCGTAAGCCCTATACGTTAATTATAGACAAAACTCCCACTATGCTTTATTCATCAGGTGCCTCTAACGTAAATACTAAATGTTTGCGCATGTTTTTTAAAACAACGCCTTTTTTGAGCATTGCTCCACTCAAGCGTTTTTGCCATTTTAATAAATCAGGTTTTGCAGCGTTTAATACTTGCTCGTTTTCAAACTGAAAACACAGCAGTAATGAGCTTGGAAATAAGTGATATTCAACGTCAAACCAGCACTGCAGCATACCTGGGAGTTCAGCGCGGCCTTGATCTTCTAATTTGTTGGCAATATCAAGTACAAGCGCTTGCTGCTTTATTTGCACAGCGGAGAGTTTTTTCATGATTATAATCCAAGTCAGCGGCTAAATAATGTAGCCGGAATAGGGGGATTATACGCAAGCTTGTTGGTAGGCAACAACTACCAATGGAAGTTAATGTTTAGCTTTGTGTTTCAGAGAATTAATCGCCTGTTTTATTTGAGTTTCCTAGGATAAATTAAGTATGCCCAATAGCTGCTTATTTATCTTTGACTGTTTTCTAACCTGGGCAAAGGCAAAAACGCGGGACATGATTAAGTTATTCATTGTCGGCACCACGTGCATATCGGTTCAATCCAATTACTTAAGGTATACCGTTAATGATAACTATATTATTATATTTTGCCGCTATCATGATTAATAATATGACTTTTTACTAGCATATTACTATTGTGTAACACCTTAATTATCAATGCATTGAGCTCAGGATATTACTTGGATATTTGGATTTATTTCACCTTACTCGCTGCCTTGATGCAAGCTATACGCACGGCGGGGCAAAAGCAACTTACACAACATTTAAATGCCATGGCAACAACGGCAGTTCGCTATATTTATGCACTGCCTTTTGCGTGGTTATATTTGTGGTGGGTATTAGATTACCGCCAACTGCCTATGCCTGAGCTAAATACCACGTTTTTACAATACGCATTAATTGCCTGTGTAATGCAAATACTGGGCACAGTGTGCTTGGTGGCGGCTTTTAACTATCGAAATTTTGCCGTTGCCACCAGCTTGGCTAAAACGGAGGCGATTCAAGTGGCCGTTCTAGGCGTTGTGCTTTTTTCTGCAAGCTTAACGGCCTTAGGTTGGCTATCAGTGGTTATTGGTGTTGTTGGTGTGTTGCTAGTATCAAAGGTGAAATTTACCTACAAAGATGTTTTTCAAAATCCTAGCGCCGGCTTCGGTTTAGCAGCTGGTTTAGGTTTAGCGCTTACTACCTTGCTTATTCGTCAGTCGAGCTTAGCATTGAATAGCGATTTATTGCTAAGTGCAGCACTAACCTTAACTTTTATGATCACTGTGCAAACACTGTTTTCGCTTGTGTATGTGTATTTGCAAGATAAACAGCAAGTTCAGTTTATGATACAACAATGGCGCTTATGCTTATTTGTTGGTGTCACTAGTGTTATAGGCTCTATTGGCTGGTTTACTGCTGCTAGTTTTCAAAACGCGGCATATGTTAAGGCGTTAGGGCAAGTTGAATTTTTTATTACGCTGTTTATTACTTACCGTATTTTTAAAGAAAAAATATCATTGATAGAGTACTTAGGTATGGGGTTGATTATTGCCAGTGTTGTCATTTTATTAGTCTGGGCTTAGCTTTAGTCTAACTTTGGTTTTGCTATGGTCTAATTTTTTAATTTGAACTTAGCGCAAAAGTTTAAAAGTACGATATTGGTGATATACCTTAAGTAGAACTTACCATATGAGCCAATTGCCTGTGGTAGCGGTATTAGTATTTTGATAAACTCCGAAAAAATATATTCGCCATTTTATGGTGAGTAACTAAATACAGTATGGAAATAAAATGAAAATTACCGATAAAACCGTTGTACAGTTTCACTACACTCTGAAAGATGAAGCTGGTGTTGAATTAGAAAACTCACATGCTGGTGATCCACTAGCTTACCTACACGGTTATAAAAATATGTTAGTTGGTTTAGAGAATGCTCTAGCTGATAAAGAAGCCGGTGATAAATTTTCGGTTACACTGCAGCCTGAAGACGCTTACGGTGAACGTAAAGAAGACGCGATTCAACGTGTGCCGGTAAAGCATTTACAAGGTTTACCAACGCCAAGTGCTAAATGGAAAGCCGGTATGACAGCAGTCGTTAATACTGAAGCTGGTCAACGTCAAGTTACTGTAGTTAAAGCGGGTAAATTCATGATCACCGTTGATATTAACCCACCATTGGCGGGTAAAGTGTTAACTTTTGATATTGAAGTGACTGATGTTCGTGCTGCAACGCCTGAAGAAGTTGAGCATGGTCACGCCCATGGTGTTGGTGGTCATCACCACTAAGCAAGTTATTACACTATTGCTATTAAACCGGTGCTATGCCGGTTTTTTTATCTCCAAAAAATAGTGATTTTTGTTCAATAATGCTGCTTAGTTGATTTGTTTTTATGGTTGTTTAGCTGAATAAACTTTCGCTTTATCGCATTCACTTTCTTATTCCTTTGTCGTACTGTTATGGTGAGTTATACATTTAGGTCATTAAAATAACAATAAGGTCGATAATATGTTCACATCATTAAAGTCATCTGTCACCACCGTGGCGTTAGTTGTAAGTTCAATCTTATCTCAATCAGCATGGGCTGAAACTTCAGTGATACATGCCGGAGAGTTATTAGTTATTGCTGGTCAAGCACCGCTTAAAAATCAAACATTAGTGATCACTGACGGTAAAGTTTCAGCAGTTAAGTCTGGCTTTATTGCGGCAAATAAATTCTCTAATGATGCAAAGTTGATTGATCTGTCGTCAAGCTTTGTTATGCCCGGGCTCATGGATATGCATGTGCATTTACAAGGCGAGTTAGGCCCAAATAATGACAGTGAAATGGTTAACTTATCTGATGCCGATACCCTAATGAAAAGTGCTTACTTTGCGAAAAAAACCTTAATGGCTGGATTTACTACTGTACGTGATTTAGGAAGCAGTGCTGAGCAAATGTTTGCCTTACGTGATGGTGTTAAACGTGGCTGGGTAACAGGGCCGACAATTATCGCTGCTGGTTCAAGTGTTGCTGTTACTGGCGGTCATGGTGATGTTGATGGTATGGCACCCGATTTAATGACCTTACATACGGCTGAAACAGTGTGTGATGGTCCCTATGATTGTCGACGAGCAACACGACACGCTATTAAGTTTGGTGCTGATGTGATTAAAATCACTTCTACTGGCGGTGTATTGTCAGATACTGATACGGGCACCGGCCAACAAATGGCAGATGATGAAATTAAAGAAGTTGTCGATACTGCCCATGCGCTTGGTCGCAAAGTCGCGAGTCATGCCCATGCAGCCGCTGGTATTAATGCAGCATTACGTGCCGGTGTTGATAGCATTGAACATGGTAGCTATGCCGATAAAGAAAGTATTAAATTATTTAAAAAAGGTGGCGCATATTTAGTACCAACACTTATGGCGGGTGATACTGTGGTTAATATGGCAAAGACCTCTGACTTTATGTCGCCAGCTATTCGCGCTAAAGCTATCCGCGTAGGCGGTGATATGATCAAAAACTTTAAACGTGCTTACCAAGCCGGAGTCAAAATAGCTTACGGAACTGACAGTGGTGTTTCAAAGCATGGCTATAATGCCCGAGAAGCACAACTGATGTTAGCTGCCGGTATGTCGCCACAAGATATTTTAGTTTCAGCCACTATCAATGGTGCTGACTTAATTGGCAGATCAAAAAGTGTTGGTACTTTAGAGGTGGGCAAAATAGCTGATGTTATTGCTATGCACGGTAGTCCGTTAAACGATATTAATGAATTGCTTGATGTTGATTTTGT